>Ga0206794_1030_pt1 | contig 41389 bp, 28 predicted proteins | sample Alteio_BWOrgCont_70_FD_152877 | JGI IMG/M metagenome (GOLD analysis project Ga0206794, IMG submission 152877) | Enriched cells from forest soil in Barre Woods Harvard Forest LTER site, Petersham, Massachusetts, United States -... | ecosystem: Environmental > Terrestrial > Soil > Temperate forest >...
AAAAAAACATTGCCCGTTCCCGATTCCATAGCACATCTGTACTATATCCGCGGAATTATTATGAAAGATGCCAATACCTGCTTCATTACTACCAACAAGGGCCTTTTTAAATATGGTGTGGTCAAACGTCAACTTAGCGTTGCTGCAGAGAATACCGGGCCGAAAAAAATAGGGAACCAGCTAAAATATAACCTGCAAAATGGCTTGTACGATAATGGTATGCTGTGGATAGCCTCAAGGAATGGATTATTTAGCTACAATGTAGAAACACGCGAAACCAAAATTTACCGGGGACAGGGCGCGGCTGCCGATTATTTTTTATTTGATGTTAGCCTTGCCGGTAATAACCAGGTAGTATGCGCCGCAGGTGATGGTATAAAAATATTCAATAAACAAACGAAAAGCTTTTCGATTGTAAATTCCATCGCTAATTTATACAAGCCCGATTGTGAAAATGTTATCAGTGTAAACAATACGGTCTGGATAAATTCCGAAGCGGGGATGTTAAATTATAACCTCGATACACATATATCCGCAAGAGTTGAACACGAAATGTCATTGCTGCAAACCTTTCCGGGATCGCCTCTTGCCATCATCGGCAATGACATTGCTTTCGGCTTTAGCAATGGATATGTTTATTTTGCACCCGACCTTAAAAATATCCTGGTGCCATCGGATCCTGTGCTTGAAGGGATATCGGTAAATAACCAGGTTGTTTCCCGGCACTATTCAGCGCAAAAAAATGGGGTGAAATTAGTTTTCGATCATTCGGAAAATTCCATAAACATAGCTTTTACTTCTTTCCTCTATACCGACCCCGACCATATTAATTTCCGTTACCGGCTAAAAGGCGCCGATACAAAATGGCAATATACCGAAGACCTGCGCAACGCTAATTATGCACAGCTTCCGCCCGGAAATTACACCTTTTATGTTCAAAGCGGCAACAAAAACGGGATCTGGAATAAAAACCTTGCTTCTTTTAGTTTTTTAATACAGCCGCCCTATTGGGAAACGTGGTGGTTCAGGGCGGCGGTGGCTTTGGTAATCGCATTGGGCCTGTACAATTTGTACAGGTATAAGATAAAACACATTTTAGCAATTGAAAGCATAAGAGAAAGCATAGCTTCCGACTTTCACGATGACCTGGGAAGCACATTAAGCAGTATTTCGATATTCAGCGAAGTAGCCATTAAAAAAGCAGAAACCGATTTAACCGCGACTAAAAACATGGTCGGCGATATAGGTACCCGTGCGAGGGCCATGATCCATTCGATGAACGATATGGTGTGGACCATAAAACCAGAGAATGACAACTTATACAGGTTAATGCAGCGTATGGAAGAATTTAGCTACCCTATAGCGGAAGCGAAAGAAATTGAATTGATATTTTTAATGGGCCAAAACATATATGATATAAAAACTGATATGGTAAAGCGTAAAAATTTGTTTTTAATATTTAAGGAAGCTTTTAACAATGCGGTTAAGTACAGCAATGCCAGCAATATTGAGGTGACCTTTACGCTTAAGCAGAAAAAGACATTAATAATGCAAATTATTGACAGTGGCTGCGGATTTGATTATGAAAACGTAAAGCAGGGTAACGGATTGGGAAACATGCAGAAAAGAGCTGCGGAAATTAAAGGCAAATTGCAAGTGCGATCAGCATTGGGCAGCGGTACGTCCATAAATATAATTTGTAATATCACATAAGTATGCGATATTATAAATGAATAATTAGGCTACATTTGAAAATATGCCAATTAAGGTACTGATAGTTGAAGACAACCAAAATCTAAGACAGGCGCTCAAAAGCCTGATAGCACTGTCGGACGATTTTATTTGTGTTGGTGATCATGAGCGGGCCCAGTCCCAATTAAATTTTGATGAACAAAGTTTGCCTGATGTTATCCTTATGGACATAGACCTGCCGGGTGAAAATGGCATCTAGTACACCAGGAGAATAAAAGAAAAATATCCATTCATAAATATACTGATGCTCACGGTAGTCGAGCTGGAAGATAAAATTATGGAAGCAATTTATGCAGGCGCTTCCGGCTATTTAATTAAGAGCGCAATACCCGAAAATATACTCGAAAACATAAGAATTTTGTATAAAGGCGGGTCCCCGCTTACCCCTTCTATCGCCCGTATCATTTTCCAAAATATACAACACCAGCAGGGCGGCAAAAAAGAAAAGATATACCTGAGCTCAAGGGAAACCGAAGTACTCAGCGGCCTGGTTAAAGGCCTAACCTATAAAATGATCGCCCAAAAGCATTTTATATCTGTTGATACAGTACGTTCGTATATCCGCTGTGTGTACGAAAAGCTGGAAGTTCATTCCCGGTCTGAAGCCATTGTAAGGGCCTTAAACGACAGGTTAATTTAAGTTCTCCCCAATTGTAATTTTTTCCGGCTGCTGCAATCTTTCCATTCGTTTCTTAACCGATCTTATTTTCACACACTTATGCGATTGCCCATCGATTATTAAAAACGCAGTTTTGCTGCAATATTATTTCTTTATTTTAATAAACATCGCAATGAGAACACCTTTATTTTCATCACAAACCCAAGCTTCAGGACCATTTATTATTAATAAACTACTGTTACTGTTGCTTACAGTTTTTTTTTGCTTTAGCAGCTATTCAAATGCAGCGGTTGTCAAACCTTTAGATAAACATAAAGAAAGGTATTATAGTCATGTAACCACCGGCCGAAAGACGGCTGTTATCATGACCCGCAATTCCAATCTTTTGGCTTTACCCAGCGTAAGCTATGCCAGCCCGCAAACTTATAATGTGAACAAGGCTATTACAACACTTATACCAGCAAGCAGCGGAGTTGCTGCTGCGGCATATAATGCCGGCGCGGTCACTTTTGCCTCGGGTTTCGCCCTGCCGGCTGGTGTTGCTGTGGACGCCATGGGCAATGTATACGTGGCAGACGGTCAGGCAAGCACAGTAACGGAATATCCCACAGGCGGCGGCATGCCGGTGTCCATTGGTTCGGGGTTCTCCCGCCCAAGTGGCATTGCGGTTGACAAATCCGGAAATCTATACATCACTGATTTTAGTGCGAATTTGGTATACAAAATTCCTTCGGGCAACGGTACTCCTGTTAATATAGGCTCCGGGTTTGACGGACCGAGCGGCATAGCAGTGGATTACATGGGCAATGTATATGTTGCCGATTATGGCGACAATATAATAAAAAAGATCCCTGCCGGCGGGGGCGCCACGGTTACTGTAGGCACAGGTTTTGCACAGGCGGGTGGCGTATCGGTTGACGGCTCCGGAAATGTTTATATAGCTGATACCGGTAATGGTGTCGTAAAAATGATCCCGGGCGGTAGCGGCGTCCCGGTTACTATCGGCTCGGGGCTTAGTGCCCCAACCTGGGTGACAGTCGATGCTTCGGGAAACATCTTTGAGTCTGATTCGGGCACTAATACTGTTAAAGAAATGCCTAAAGGGGGAAGTTCATGGGCTACCTTTGCCTCCGGGTTCAACAATCCGTATGGCCTGGCAATTGACGGCGCAGGGGACCTGTATCTTGCTGACCAGGGAAACGGCGCTGTAAAAGAAATTGAACCTGCCGGGGGTTTTTATATAAACGCCTTACCTCCAGGCTTAAATTTTGACAATACTACAGGTAATATCAGCGGTACGCCAACAGGCATAAGTATCGCGACAAATTATACCGTTACCGCATATAACAGTTCGGGCAAAAGTTCAGCAGTGTTAAATATTATTGTGAATGCCCAATTACCTGCTATTAGTTATGTTAGCCCCAGGGTATATACCATAAATACTGCTATAACGTCACTTGCCCCGACCAGCAGTCTGGTGACTCCTGCAGGTTACTTCGCCGTTGCTGCAAGTTTTGCAGCCGGTTTTAAAACTCCGCGCGGGATTTCAATCGATCGCCAGGGAAATGTGTATATAGCCGATTTTATAGGTGCTAAAGTAACAGAGATCCCGGCAGGTGGCGGCGCCCCGGTAAGTATAGGCTCCGGCTTTACCGCCCCGGCTGGAACGGCAGTGGATTTTGCCGGCAATGTTTACGTTGTCGATTTTAGTCAAAACGAAGTTTTTAAGGTTCCTGCGGACGGGGGCAATCCTGTTCTCATAGGCACGGGTTATAGCAGCCCGACGGCTATTGCCACAGATGCCTCGGGTAACGTATATGTAGCCGATAGTGGCCACGGGGTGATTGACAGGATACCAGCCGGAGGCGCCCAGGTTGTCTTCGCCACAGGGTTTACAGACCCCGAAGGTGTAGCGGTGGATTCATTGGGTAACGTTTACGTGGCCGATCATTCCACCAGTTTAATAACAAAGATCCCCCCGGCCGGCGGTGCACGCGTAACGTTAGGATCAGGATTTTCTCTTCCATACGGCCTCACGGTAGATGCTTCAGGCAATGTTTTTGTTGCAGACTATAACCATGACTCGATTGTGGAGATACCCGTTGGCGGCGGCGCCCCTATTTCACTTAACAGCAGTTTCAACACGGTTACCGGGGTTGTTGCAGATGCTGCAGGTGACTTGTTGGTGACTGATTATGGGAATCCAACAGTTTTAGAAATAAAGCCTAACGGCGGTTACTACCTCAACACTCCTTTACCTTCGGGCTTAAATTTTTCCAACGCTACCGGTGTTATCAGTGGTACGCCAATAGTTCTGAGTCCGGCAACAAATTATACCATTACCGCTTATAATGGCCCTTTTGCCAGTGCTGCCGCAATTGTAAATATAAAAATTACCCCTTTCCCGGTGCCGGTAGTCAGTTACAGCAGTCCTCAAACCTATACTACAGGTGTGGCAATTCCTTCATTAACACCCACCAGCACCGGGGTTGCTGCCGCGGGGTATAGCGGCAGTCCTGTTGTTTTGGGCTCCGGCTTTGCCAGCCCGCTTGGCGTAGCTACAGATGCAATGGGCAATATATATGTTGCTGATGTAGGCAATAACGCAGTAAAGGAGATCCCTGCGGGCGGCGGCGTCCCGGTTATTATAGGATCGGGTTTCACTAATCCTTATGGGGTAGCTATAGATGCGGCAGGTAATATATATGTAGCGGATAATGGCAACAACGCTGTAAAAAAGATCCCTTTTGGAAGTAATGTGCCGGTTATAATAGGCTCCGGGTTCCTTAGCCCAAGTGGTGTGGCCGTTGACGCGAAAGGGAATGTTTATGTAGGCGATGCTGGCCATAGCATGGTAAAGATGATACCTTTCGGCGAGGGAGCCCCGGTAACCCTGGGTTCCGGTTTCAATTCGCCGGCCGGTGTAGCGGTGGATGCTGCCGGTAATGTATACGTGGCTGATCAGCTTAATAATGCCGTAAAGGAAATTCCTGTGGGCGGCGCAACGGTAACTTTAAGTTCAGGGTTTCATAGTCCAACGGGTGTTGCTGTTGATGCCACGGGCAATGTGTTTGTAGCCGATGAGGCCAATAACGAAATAAAAGAGATACCTGCGGGTAGTACGGTTGCGGTTATTTTAGGCTCGGGTTTTGATCAGCCATACGGCGTAACGGTCGACGGTGCAGGTAATGTATATGTAGCCGACTATTTTCATGCCATGGTGAAAGAAATTACGCCAACAGGCGGCTACTATTTGAACAATGCTTTACCCAAAGGCTTAAGTTTTGCCAATGCTACCGGTGTTGTCAGCGGAACACCGGCCGCAGCAAGCCCGGCAGCAAATTATATCGTTACCGCTTATAATAGCTTCGGGGGCGGTTCGGCAACATTAAATATAAAAGTATTATCAACCAATGCCAATCTTATCGGCCTGGCCATGAGCAGCGGCACACTGGCGCCGGTTTTTACGACAGGGACAATCATTTATACGGCCAGCGTAACCAACGCGACAACGTCGGTTACCATAACGCCAACTACTTCTGATGTTAACGCAACAGTGACGGTGGCATTGAACGGCGGAGGTGTAATACCCGTAACATCCGGAACGCCATCGCAAAATATTTTTTTAAACGCCGGCGCAAACACTATCACCGTCAAAATAACTGCATCTGATGGGACGACAATCAAAACTTACACCATAACCGTAACCCGTGCCGCATCAGCCAATGCTTCGCTGAGCGTTATCAAGCTGACCCCAACCTCGTCACTAACTAATACCGGCACAGTTGGCGCTACGACAAGCTACACCACATCGGTGAGCAATGCAACAGCATCGGTAACAGTTACGCCAACCGCCGCCGATCCGACCGCTACCATAAAAGTTAATGGCGTAGCAGTAGCGTCCGGCGCCGCATCGGGGGCTATTGCTTTGACAGAGGGTACTACGACTCCCATCAATATCGTAGTAACTGCCCAAAACGGGACAACAACCCATACCTACTCTATAGCCGTAACCCGCGCGCCGTCAACCAATGCTTCGCTGAGCGTTATCAAGCTGACCCCTGCCTCAACATTAACCAATACCGGCACGGTTGGCACTACAACAACATATACCGCATCGGTCAGCAATGCCACGGCGTCGGTAACCGTCACGCCAACTACCCAGGATGCTAATGCAACCGTAAAAGTGAATGGTATAGCGGTAACATCGGGAGCAGCATCCGGTGCTATTGCTTTAGCCGAGGGTGTCACAACAACCATCACTACCGTAGTAACCGCACAGGACGGCACGACAACAAAAACCTACTCGATAGCCGTTACAAGGGCAAAATCCGGCAATGCCTTGCTGAGCAGCATAAAGCTGACCCCTGTCGCAACACTAACCAATACCGGCACGGTTGGCACAACAACAACATATACCACATCGGTCAGCAATGCCACGGCATCGGTAACAGTTACGCCAACTACGCAGGATGCTAATGCAACCGTGAAAGTGAATGGTATAGCGGTAACATCGGGAGCGGCATCGGGGTCCGTTGCTTTAGGGGCAGAGGGCAGCACTACGACTATCAATACGGTAGTAACGGCCCAGGATGGAACGACAATCAGGACTTATTCGATAGCTGTAACCCGTGCACCATCCAGCAATGCTTCGTTGAGCATTATAAAGCTGACACCTTCTTCCACATTAACCAACACAGGAACAACAGGCACCACAACAACCTATACCACACCGGTAAGCAATGCCACTACATCGGTAACAATTACGCCGACAACAGCCGATCTTAACGCAAAAGTAAAAGTGAACGGCGCAGCGGTAGCTTCGGGAACGGCATCGGGAAGTATCGCTTTGGTAGTTGGCGCCAATGTTATTACTATAATAGTAACCGCCCAGGATGGAACAACAATCCATACGTATTCGATAACCGTAACCCGCGCAACAGGCCCGCTGATGAGCCTTTACCAGCCTGAACAGCCTGAAGTAAGCGTCACAAAACCCACAGATATCATAATCATTGAAAGCGATGGCGTTATGGTACACCAGGGCCTTTCGCCAAACGGTGATGGCATTAATGATGTACTTACTATAGACGGTATAACTGCCTACCCGGATAACAATTTAACAATAATCGACCGCAAGGGCTCGCTTGTATACCAGGTAAAAGGGTACGATAATCTCACCAAAGCATTCGACGGACACTCCAGCATAAACGGCAGGATGCAGCAGCCGGGCACTTATTTTTACTCGCTGGATTATGTTGCTGATGGGAAAAATAAACATAAAACGGGGTTCATCCTGCTTAGATATTAACCCAAACCTTATAAAACCCAGGCTTAATTTAGATCAGCTTCAACAATACTAAATAAACTTAGTTCTTGTTTAAGCTGATCTAAAGCTGAGTCTTTCCTCATCATTTGACATAAAAAAGAACTATTTCGGCAGTGGATGCGTAAATTTGCCGCATGATCTTAACGGATACACATACCCACCTGTACTATCAAACGGATGATACAAAAAGGGCTGAATTAATACAGCGCTGTAACGACAACAGCATCGGCCGTTTATTTTTGCCTAATGTGGACGTATCTTCTGTCCCGCTGGTTTTTTCCCTTGTAAAATCTTTCCCGGAAATTTGTTTCCCTATGCTTGGATTGCATCCATGTTCCGTAAAGGCTGGGTGGGAGAATGAATTGAACGTTATAAAAGGGGCTGCGCATCAGCAGAAAATATTTGCCATCGGTGAGATTGGTATCGACTTGTATTGGGATAAAACTACGTTGTCTGAACAAATACGGGCCTTTAAAACACAAATTGCCTGGGCCAAATCGCTGAAGCTGCCCATCGTTATTCATTGCCGCGATGCCTTCGACGAAGTTTTTGCAGTATTGCAGGAAGAAAATGACGAAAACTTACGCGGCATATTCCATTGCTTCACAGGCACCCTTGAACAGGCCAATAGGGTAATTGGGCTGGGGTTTTATCTCGGCATCGGCGGCGTGGTTACCTATAAAAACTCGGGTTTAGATAAAACCGTGGCACAAATCGGGTTAGACCATATAGTTTTAGAGACAGATTCTCCGTATCTTACACCCGTTCCGCACCGGGGCAAACCGAATGAAAGTTCGTATTTGATCTATATCGCCCAAAAGATTGCGGAGCTGCACCAAACTGATGTTGAAACAGTGGCGGGTATAACGACAGGAAATTCGAGATCGGTCTTTGGTGTGTGAATCTTTTAGTCGATAGTCCATGGTCCATAGTCCATAGTTATAATACGAATGTTTAACAAAATCACCATGGTCTATGGACTATCTACCATGGACTACTAACAGCATACGCATGAGCCAGATATTGATCATTTATACCGGTGGTACTATAGGTATGATGAGCGACCCTCAAACGAAGGTGCTCAAACCGATCAATTTTGAGCAGATCATGGATAATGTACCTGAGCTGGAGAAGCTCAATTGTAAGATCATGGTACATTCGTTCGATGAGATCATCGACTCATCCAACATGAACCCCACTATCTGGAGCGAAATCGCCGGCCTTATCGAAACAAACTATGATGCGGTTGATGGTTTTGTAATACTGCATGGCTCGGATACCATGGCATTTACTGCCTCCGCTTTGAGTTATATGCTCGAAAACCTGGGCAAGCCGGTAATCTTTACAGGTTCGCAATTGCCCATCAGCGCCGTGCGTACGGATGCAAAGGAAAATTTGATGACGGCCATCGAGATCGCCAAAGCAAAAAAGCACGACCACGCCCGCGTACCCGAGGTTTGTATCTATTTTGATTATAAATTATTCAGGGGCAACCGGTCATTTAAATATAATTCATCAAAATTCGAAGCCTTCCGTTCTCCTAATTACCCAATATTGGCCGAATCGGGTGTTCACCTGAAATTCAGTTTAAATGACATCAGGCACCCGCAGGATGACCAGCCACTCCGGGTACATAAAAACCTGGTAAGCGATGTGGCTGTGCTTAAACTATACCCCGGCATCAGTCCGAAAGTTGTTGAGACCATCGTAACGGCCGACGTAAGGGGTATAGTAATGGAAACATTTGGCGCAGGAAATACCACAACCGACCAATGGTTTGTCGACCTGCTTAAAAATGCTATCGACGGCGGGAAGGTGATCCTTGACATATCCCAATGCAAGGTAGGCACCGTTGAGTTGGGCCGCTATGAAACCAGCCGCCAGTTAAAAGACATCGGTGTAGCCAATGGTTACGATATGACCTACGAATCGGCCGTAACCAAAATGATGTACCTGCTGGGCCAGTTTGATGACCCGAAAATGGTGAAGGAATATTTGGAGACGGATTTGAGGGGGGAGATTACGGTATCGTAGAGACTTTTAGCAAGTTATTTTTTCTCAAATAGCGCACGCACTTCTTTTTTTACATCATCGTAAGAAATAAATTCACCCTTGTCAGCCTGTTCAATTGATTCAATGATTCCAAGTCTGACCCCTACAGGTAATTCATCAAACCAATTTTCTTCTTTATCTTTAATTTTAGTCCGATTGTCCATGATGTCAAATCTACAAACTTGTCCTAATAATCGCTATTTTTAAAACTCGTAATCTCTATCACATGAAAAAGCTCCTTTTCCTGTTATTACTTTCCTATTCCGCATCTGCCCAAACATTTCGCGTAAAAATTGATCCTTCACTTAACCAGTCTGAACTGGACGGGCGGCTATTGTTGCTGCTTTCAAAAAATGACAAAGCCGAGCCGCGTTTCCAGGTGAGTGATGGGGCGGCTACCCAATTGATCTTCGGCGCCGATGTGGAAGGATGGAAACCCGGCACCACCCAGCTAATGAATGTGCAAGCTAATGGATACCCCATCGAGCAGCTGAAAGATGTACCTGCTGGCGATTATTACATACAGGTACTGCTGCATAAATACGAAACCTTTCATTTAAAAACAGGCCAAACCGTAAAGCTGCCGATGGACCGTGGCGAAGGCCAGCATTGGAACATCGCGCCCGGGAACATTTATTCGGAACCGGTAAAAATTCATTTTGACCCGGCGAATACAAACGAGGTACAATTGAATATTACAAAGATCATCCCGCCAATAAAACAACCGGAAGACACTAAATATATTAAGCACATCCGGATACAAAGCAAACTGCTTACAGAGTTTTGGGGCAGGCCGATGTTTATCGGGGCCAATATTTTGCTGCCGGCCGGGTTTGATGAACACCCAAATGTGAAATACCCGCTGGCTATTTTTCACGGCCATTTCCCGCCTGATTTTGATGGTTTCAGCACCACGCCGCCTGATATGAATATGAAGCCTGATACTTCCGAAAGGTTCCGCATAAGCGGGTATAATAAAATTGTTGCACAGGAAGCTTATGACTTTTATAAGCAGTGGACAGGCCCGGGATTTCCGCGAGTGCTGGCTGTGGAAATACAACATGCCAATCCTTACTATGATGATTCGTATGCGGTTAATTCGGCCAATTTAGGGCCTTACGGCGATGCCATTACTTACGAGTTGATACCTGAAATTGAAAAACAATTCAGGGGTATCGGCAAAGGATGGGCGCGGTTTGTATATGGCGGGTCAACGGGTGGTTGGGAATCACTGGCCGTGCAGGTATTTTATCCAAACGAATATAATGGCTGCTATGCCGCATGCCCCGACCCGGTCGACTTTCATCACTATACCACTTTTAATATTTATAAGGATAAGAATGCCTATTACCCCGAAAGTGATTTTAAGAAAACGCCCCGCCCCGGCGAGCGCGACTACCTGGGCAATGTGATGGCTACGATTAAAGAAATGAACCAGAATGAGTTCGCCCAGGGCAGCCGGAGCCGGAGCGGCGGTCAGTTTGATATTTGGGAAGCCGTGTTTTCGCCGATGGATGCGGATGGCTACCCAAAGCGCATCTTTGATAAAAATACCGGCGCTATTGATACCTCGGTGGCCCGTTACTGGCGCGATAATTTCGATCTGACCCACATTATTAAACGCGACTGGCCAAAGATCGGCAGCAGCCTGCAAGGGAAAATACATATTTACGTAGGTGAAATGGACACCTATTTTTTAAATGACGCCGTTTACACCGCCGAAGATGTGCTAAAGAAACTGGATAACCCTAACTGCGATTGCGTAATTGACTACGGCGCCCGCGCCGAGCATTGCTGGAACGGTGACCATACCCAGCCTAACTACATCAGCCGGTTACGTTACCACCAGATGTTCATAAAAAAATGGGCCGAAGAAGTAAAAACAAGATCGCCAAAGGGAGTTGATTTGAAATCGTGGCGGTATTGAAAAACACGAATTGATAAATACTGATTACACGAATTGAAACGAGTTTTCACTAATCTGCTTTGATAATCAAATTCGTGTAATTCGTGAAAATTAGTGTCTTATTAACTACTGATCTATTCTGCTCTCAAACCCTTTACAGGATTTGCTACAGCTGCTTTTATAGCCTGGAAACTAACAGTTATCAATGCAATAAAGATCGCTGCCAGGCCCGCCATTGCAAACAGCCACCAGGACATATCAACCCGGTATGCAAAACCTTGCAGCCAACGGTTCATTGCCCACCAGGCAATCGGAGAAGCGATAACTATTGAGATCAGGACCAGCCACAAAAAATCTTTTGATAGTAACGTGAATAATGAGCTCACGCTGGCCCCCAATACTTTGCGGATGCCGATTTCTTTGGCTCTTGATTCGGCTGTAAAGATAGAAAGGCCTAACAGGCCCAGGCAAGCTATTACAACAGCCAGAAGCGTGACGCTCGAAAACAGATTTTTAAATTTTATATCGGCCTGGTAAAGTTTTGCAATTTGTTCATCCTGGAAAGTGTAATCAAAGGGCTTGTCGGGATTATGTTTTGTCCAAACCTTTTGAATAGCTGCAATCATTTTGGGAATGTTTTGCGAATAGATCTTAAGAAAGAAATTACTTCCGTTATTTTCTTCTGAAGTGAACCCGAATGCTTTGATAGGTTCATGCAACGAAGTAAAATGAAAATCTTTTGTAACACCAATTATGGTCAACAGGCTGGTTTTCCCCGGTGCTTCATCCCACTCGAGCTGTTGCCCCAGGTATGGTTTTTTTAAGCCGAGCTCAGCAACCGCTTTTTCATTCAGGATAATATTGGAGCTGTCGGCCCCCGATTCAAAGAAATTCCTTCCTTCCTTCATCTCAATTTGAAGTGTGGGCAAAAACGCGTGATCTATCCGCATATAATTTAATAATGTATGGTCATTTTTGCCTTTGAGGGCAACGCCATTTGTCAAGTTTTGACTGCCCAGGATACCGTCGGCCCTTGCTATGCTGGTTATACCCGGGATTGTTTTCAGCTCGTTAACCAAAGCCCCGGGGTGGCTGCCTCCTCTCAGATTAGGTAACAGCAAAACATTATTTTTATTGAAACCCAAATTTTTCTGCATTACAAAGTCTACCTGCCTGTAAATAGTAAAGAAGCTGATAATAAGCGCAATAGAAATTAAAAATTGAAACACTACAAGGCCTTTTCTCAGGTATACACCACTATGGGAACTTATGAATTTCCCTTTTAATACCTTTACCGGCTGAAAAGACGATAAATAAAAAGCCGGATATAAGCCGGCTGCCAGGCCAATAAATAACGTTGTTACAATTAATGTAGTCCATAATGGCAATTGATCCTTCGAAAAAAGCACAAGGTTACCGCTCAACAACTGGTTTATAAAGGGCAAGAAAAAGGCAATAGCCAGCAGGGCAATAAAAAAAGATATAAAAGCGGTACAAATGGATTCGATCAAAAATTGCATAACCAGCAATTGCTGCGATGCACCGGCCACTTTACGTACGCCTACTTCTTTTGCGCGTTTAACCGATTGTGAAGTTACAAGGTTTACATAATTGATACCGGCGATCACGATCACAAATGCCGAAATGATCATCAGTATTCTTATGTATGACAGATCGTTATTGGTACCGAGTTCCCATTTAAGTTTTGATTTTAAATGAATATCAGTAAGCTGCTGCGAATAAAATTGATTTTTGCTGTCGGGCTGATATTTTTTGAAAAGAGGCTGCAATTTTTTGCTGAAAATACTCGCATCGGCATTTGGTTTCAGCAAAACGTATGTATAAAAATCATACCGGGCCCAGTTGGCATTCACATCGTTTTTACTCACCGAAGAAAAAGGGATCAAAAAGTCGAATGTAAAGTGTGAGTTCTGAGGTATATCTTTTAAAACACCGGTGACCAGGAAATTGGCCCCATCGTTTACATTAATTTTTAACATTTTACCAATAGGGTCCGCATTTCCGAAATATTTTTTAGCCGATGTTTCTGTCAGCAAAATAGCTTTTACACCATTAAAAGTATTTGGTTTGTTTCCGCTTTTAAGCGCAAAATCAAACACGTTGAAGAAGTTGTTATCAATAAAAATGACGTTTGTTTCATAAAAGCCTTTATTTCCATTTTGTATAAGATATTTTCGTCCCCAGGGAGGGAAAACGCGTGTGGCAAAAGCGACTTCCGGCAGGTCCTTTTGCAAGGCGGGGGCTAAAGCGGGCGGTGTGGTGGCGTCAGGCGTTCTCTGGCCATCGTTATTTATAAAATCTTTTACCACACGATAAATATGGTTGGCATTTTTATGGTACCTGTCAAAGCTCAATTCATTTTTTACATATAATAAAATAACGATAAAACACATCATTCCCGTCGAAAGGCCAATGATGTTAATGAAAGAGAAACCTTTAGTTTTCCAGAGATTTCTCCAGGCGATGGTGAAATAGCTTTTTAGCATGGAGTTCGGTTTAAACTTTTAATAATAAGGCGAAATTACTACTTTGTGCATTGCTCCAATACGATGCCATTTATTAATGTATTTATAATCAATTAATTATAAATCATACCCTTTTCATTTGTTCGATTTTGATACATCTGCTGTTCAATTTTGAACAGCCGTGGGAGATTTTTGCAGAAAACTGACAGATAAGCAAGTTAAAATCTGTTAAATAATCAAAAACGGCGCAGCGATCACTTATAAATCCGGTATTTTTGAATACACATTAGCAAACTACAATGTTCAAAAGCTACCTGAAACTCGCCCTTCGCAACCTGTGGAAACGCAAAACAACAACTGCCATAAATATTTTAAGCCTTTCAGTCGGCCTGGCTTCCTGTGCGCTGGTTTTTTTGTTTTGTCAGCATGAGCTTAGCTTTGACAAAGGTTTCGATCACGCTGAAGATATTTACCGCGCAACTTCAACTTTTAAGGATGGCAGCCAGACGCCGACTGTTGGCTTACCTTACGCCACATACTTAAAAAGCGAGATCCCTGAAGTTGAACGGGCAGCCCGCCTCGACCCTACTATTGGTACTACCATTGTGCAGGTGCAGGGCGCGAGTCATTCAACGCCCTATACCGAAGATTCCGGCTATTGGGTTGACCCGCAATTTTTTGACCTGCTTTCATTTCATTTTTTACAGGGAGATCGTAAAACAGCATTCGCAGCGCCAAATACTATCGTGCTGTCGCAATCGCTGGCCAAAAAGCTGTTTGGAAATACTTACCCTATTGGGAAAACCTTAAAAGCCGGGCCCACTATTTATACGATTACCGGCGTTTTTGAAGAGGATTTTTTAAACCACATACAAGCTGATTTTTTTGCCTCGAACAACAGCGACCCTATCAGGGAGCAAATGGCTAACAATAGCAGTTGGGTGGTAAACGATAACTTTTACACCTACATTAAGTTAAGACATAATAGTGATGTGCAGCATGTAATAGCAGAATTGAACGCATACCTCCAAAGGCATGCAGGCGCCGAAATGAAGGCACACGGCGATCATATTACGAACTCCTTACAAGCGCTTAAGGATATTCATCTCAATTCTTCAGCATTCCAGGATTATCTTGCATACAAGCAGGGAAATATAAAATACCTGTACCTGTTAGTTTCGATAGCGCTGATCGTTTTGTTGCTGGGTTGCATCAACTACATGAACTTAACAACCGCGCAGGCCATAAGCCGTGCCCGCGAAGTGGGCGTACGCAGGGTGCTGGGCGCGGGCAAAAATTCCATACGGTACCAGTTCCTGATAGAGACCATTGCCATCTCCGCATTTGCCCTTATAGTAGCTATAATACTTGCATTTTTATTTTTGCCTGTATTTAATACCCTTACCGGCCAGGCATTATCGTTTTTTGCGAATGAAAACCGAAGTCTCATTGTTTACATATTGCTGATAACATTTGTTACCGGTTTGCTTGCCGGCATTTACCCTGCATTTTATCTTTCTTCCTTTAAAGCGGTACAGGTACTGAAAGGAAAAGTAAGCGGTACCAAAGGCGTATTCAACGTCCGTAAAATACTCATCGTATCGCAGTTCATCGTGTCAACCTGCCTCATTTTTGCCACCGTTGTTATATGGAATCAATTGGATTTTATGCTTCACGCGAAAACCGGTTTTGACCAGGACCAGCAATTGGTGCTTAATTTGACCGGGGAGCAGGCTCAAAGGAACAGCACCATCCTGGCAAAGGAGCTTGCCCGTAATATAAATTTTAAATCGGTGACGGATGCGACTGCACCTTTGATATCAGGTGATATGAATTTGTACCCGGCAGATAAGACGATAAATGACAAGCAGATAGTGTTCTTTGACTTCACGGATGAAAATTATATAAAAACCCTTGGCCTGCAGCTGGTCGCTGGGAACAACTTTAGCCCGGAATCATTTACCAATACCAGTATGCAGGAGGATATGGAACTGCATGACTTTGGTAAAGAGATAGTTTTAAATGAAGAAGCCGCAAAGCTATTAGGATTCGATCCCTTTACGGCGCCCGGTAAATTTGTATCACATTTGCATAACGGCGTGGTTTATAAATACAAAATTGCAGGCGTGGTTAAAGATTATCATTATTTTTCCCTGCACGCTACCATAGGCCCCTGCGCTATTATGGCCGTAAATCCGTTACGGTGCAGTACGATTGTCGCTAAAATTGATGGCCGGCATATTTCCGCAGCTGTTCAATATGCCTCGGAAAGATGGAAAAAGCTAAACCCGGACACACCATTTTCCTATGGTTTTTTAAATGACATGTTCCAGACCGATTATTTACAAGACCAGCGCACACAGCAAATGAGCGGTATCTTTACCTTCATCGCGATCTTTGTTTCATGCATGGGTTTATTGGGATTGGTAACTTATTCTGTAAACCAAAAAGCCAGGGAGATCGGCATCCGCAAAGTGGTGGGCGCCAGCGTTAGCAATATCGTGGTGCTGTTTTCACAACAATACCTCAAATTAATAATAATTGCCAATATCATCGCATGGCCCCTGGCCTGGTATTTTATGAACAGTTGGCTGCAGGATTTCCCTTATCGTGTGCATATCAGCTGGTGGATGTTTGCGGCTTCATTAACCGCCGCGGTGGTTATTGCGTTTTGCACTATTGCTTTTAAAACTATAAAGGCGGCAATGGTAAACCCCGTGAATAGTTTGAGGGCGGAGTGAGGGAAGGGGAAAGGTTAAAGGCGAAAGTCTGAAATGGCACTCCTTAATGCAACCTGATATTACTTTCGGACTTCCGGACTTTCCGACTTGCGGACTCCTCTTCCAATTCGTTGTATCCGGCGATGCAGCTTTCGCTGCACCACCTTCAACAACCGGGGTATATAAATTAGGGGTATTAAGTCAAGGGATCATATACGGCTCACTATACCGCTTTCAACACGTTTTTGGTACGACCAGAAAAACACTATCGGGAAAATAAAAAGGTTAAATACCGTGTTGGTGATGAGGCCGCCTATTACTACAATAGCCAGCGGTTTCGATGCTTCGGAGCCTATACCGTGCGACATGGCGGCCGGCATTAAACCTATGGCTGCCATCAATGCGGTCATAACAACCGGGCGCAAACGGTCTTCAACCCCGGCCTTTATAGCAATGGCGAACGAGGTCCAGGAAGTACGGTTTCTAAGTCCGGTGATATTGCTTTTAAATTTTGTAATTAGTATCACCCCGTTTTGTACGCAAATACCAAACAGCGCTATAAAGCCGATACCTGCCGATATATTAAAGTTTACACCTGTTACCAGCAGGGCAAGTATACCTCCCATTATAGCAAAGGGAACATTGTTAAGCACCAGGAGTGAATCCCTGAAATTGCCGAACAGGATAAATAATATAAAAAATATAATGAGCAGGCTGATAGGCACCACCTGGCTAAGCCGTTTGGTTGCGCGCTGCTGGTTTTCAAAATCGCCGGCCCATTGCAGGGAATATCCTTTGGGCAGTTTGATCTGCTCATCAACTTTATCCTGTGCCTCCTTAATGGTGCTGCCCATATCCCTGCCGCGGATAGAGAATTTAATGGCGCCGTAGCGCTGGTGATCATCCCGGTATATCATGCTGATGCCGCTGATCTTTTGGATGCTGGCAATTTCGCGGAGCGGTACTGTATTGTTATTTAGCGTGGGTACGCGCAGGTCGCCGATGGCCTCTTCATTGCCCCTGAAATCTTCGGGATAGCGTATGCGGAGATCGAATTTACGTTCGCCTTCATATATCTGGGTTGCGGCTTTACCGCCAATGGCCATCTCTATTACGGCATTGGCATCTGCGGCAGTAACGCCGTATTGTGCCATTTCTTCCTGGTTCAGGTCGATCTGTAATTCAGGTTGCCCTACGTTATGGAGTATGCCCAGGTCTTCGATACCCTTTACGCCCTTTAATATCGAATATATGTCCCGCTCCCTGTTTTCAATGTATTTATAATCATCGCCAAACATTTTTACTACAATAGAGCCTTTAACACCGGATACAGCTTCTTCCACGTTGTCAGATATAGGCTGGGAGAAATTTATATCAATGCCGGGGAGAAATTTTAACTTTTCCTGCATCCGCGCAATGAGTTCTTCTTTAGATTCTTTTCGTTTCCATTGGTCCTGCGGATAAATGTCTACGTGGAATTCGATGTTATAAAAACCGGTGGCATCGGTGCCGTCATTAGGCCGTCCGGTTTGTGACATTACCTGTTTTACTTCATCAAAGCTGAGGAAGATACTGCGCATTTCGTTGGCCAGCTTAACTGATTCCTTTAATGAAATACTTAGCGGGCCTGTCGCGCGTACATAAATGGCCCCTTCATTTAGTTCCGGCAAAAACTCGGTGCCTAAAAAGGTAAAGGAGAATAAACTGACGGCCAATGCAGCAATAGCGATGGGGAAAACCAGTTTGCGGCCCTTAAAGCATACCGAATAAAAACGCATGGCATTATGCGTTATAAAATGAACAAAAACATTGTGCCTTTCTTTTACGTCTTTGCGAAGCAGCACACTTGCCAAAGCAGGCACGAAGGTAAATGTGAGTATGACCGCACCCAGCAAAGCAAAACCCAATGTCCATGCCAATGGAGAGAACATTTTACCTTCCACCTTTTCGAAACTGAAAATGGGCAGTAAACCGGTTATGATAATGAGCTTGGCGAAGAATATACCTTTACCATTTACCAAACAAGCCCGCTTGATCATCCCAAGCTTGCTCATTTTGTTAAAAGCCGGCATCCCCACCTCTTTTGCGCGATGGTCGAGCACAACAAATATCCCTTCAACCATTACCACGGCCCCATCTATGATGATACCGAAATCGATCGCGCCCATGGACAAAAGGTTGGCCGACATGCCTTTCATCTTTAAACAGATAAATGCGAATAACAATGACAGCGGTATGATCAGCGATACGATGAGGGTAGTGCGCCAGTCGGCCATGAATAGGAAAACAATAACTGTTACCAGGATTATACCTTCGGTCATGTTATGCAGCACAGTATGGGTCGCAAAACTGACGAGGTCTTCGCGGTCGTAAAAGGTTTTTAGCTTAACATCATCGGGTAAAATTTTATTGTTAAGGTCATTGATCTTTCTTTTCAGGTTTTTTATCACCACGCTTGGGTTTTCACCTTTGCGCATCACTACTATGCCTTCAATAACATCAGGGTCTTTATCGCGGCCGACCTGGCCCAGCCTTGGTAAGGCCGACTCGGTAACCTCGGCTATGGTTTTTACAAAAATCGGGGTGCCTTTGATGTTATTGATAACAATGTTTTTGATCTCGCTGATGTTGTTCAGCAAGCCGATCCCGCGTACCACATAAGCCTGCCCCGCCTGGTCAATTACATCGCCGCCAACGTTTACGTTACTTTTTGAAACGGCATCAAAAACCTGCAAAGGCGTTACATTGTATTGAACCGCTTTTTGCGGATCAACTGTTATCTGGTAGGTTTTAACCTCGCCACCAAAACTATTTACATCCGCAACGCCGGGTACCGCGCGTATTTCGCGTTCAACTATCCAGTCTTCAATTGTTTTTAATTCGCGGGGCGACTTCTTGTTACTCGTCAGCGTAAAACGGTATATCTCCCCTGTAGGGCCATAAGGCGGTTCAACCGAAGGGTTTACACCATCGGGTAGATCCGCATCGCCGAGGTGGTTGTTGACCTGTAAACGGGCAAATGCATAATCTACATCATCATCAAAAGTTATTTTCACTACCGAAAGACCAAAAAGCGAGGACGACCTGATACTGGTCTTTTTCTCTGTCGGGTTCATGGCGATCTCGAGCGGGCGGGTAACAAATTTTTCTACCTCCTCGGCGCTTCTTCCCGGCCATTGTGAGATTATGGTAACCGAGGTATTGGTAACATCCGGGAAGGCATCAATGCTGATGGTTTTAAAACTAATATAACCGGCAACAGCAAGCAACGCCGTCACAAAAAATATGAAAAACTTATTTTTCAGCGCGAAAGAAATAATATTTTTTATAAAGCGGTTCATATTTTTATTTCGGATTTCGGAATTTCGACCCGATAGCTATCGGGTTCGGATTTCCGATGTTTCCTTATTTCGGATTTATTTTTTATTTAAGATTTTATTGGAATTTCAAATCCGAAATCGAAATTCCGAAATCCGAAATCCTCGCAAATCATTCTTTTAACGATTCATACAGGTACACCTGCCTTGAGCCTACAACGCAGTCGCCTGGCTTTAAGCCTTTACTTATATAGGCCCTGTCTTCAACTGTTTTAGCTACGGTTACCGGCTGTATATGTACTTTAGCTTTACCATCAACCACTATTGCATAATTTTTATCATTATCAAAAACAAGGGCATTTGAACTGATCTCCGGCAAATTCTCGCCCGATTTGGCTTTGATCAATATATTAGCGAACATTCCCGGTTTAAGTAAATTACCCGGGTTTTTGATCGTTATCCTGGCATGCATTACTTTGTTATCCGGGTCAAGCATATTGTCAATACGGTCTATTTTTCCGTCAAATGTTTTATCGGGGTATGATAACGTAGTGATCTTCACCGGGTCGCCGGATTGTATCTTTGAAATGTCAGATTCATAAACATTGACCAGCACGTACACTGTCGACAGATCGGCGATTGTAAACAGGTTCTGGCTATTGTCGGCCCTTACCTGGGTATTGCTGGTCAGGTTTTTTTCGACAACAAACCCCGATATTGGCGACCGTACCTCGTATCCGTTTTCGTTGCTTTTATTAATAGAAATTACGGCGCCTGCGCGCTTGCCCTCTGCCACTGCCTTTTTATAATCAGACTGTGCCTGTTCCAGGTCTTTTTGGGAGGCCAGCCCGCCTTTGTACATATCCTCTGTTGATTCAAGTATCCGGTGGGTATTGCTGATGTCAGCTTCCGATGAAATATAATCTTTGGTATAAGCAGCCATCTCGGCGCTCTTTAAAATAGCCAGTGTTTGCCCTTTTTGCACAATGTCGCCCAACTGTACCTTTATATCCTGCGCAACGCCGCTTACCAGGGGGAATATTTTTACCATTTTAGTTTCATCGGGAGCAATGCTGCCGGTTAAGCTTATTTGCGACAAAGCGCTGGCTTCCTGCACCGTGTCAATGATCACGCTTTTCAATAAGCTATCGGTAACCTCAAACCTGGCATCTTTTTCCTGGCTCTCGTCGGCATGATGGCAGCTTTGCAACCCAAAACCGCCAATGACGAGGGCTGCTGCAATGGTGAAAATTTTATATTTATTGAACATGGCCATACCTGGTATTATTGATTAAAAAAGGGTGTCCCGGTAACAAAATTCAGCTGCTCAAGCGATGTTACACGATTAAGTTCAAGCGTATTTAATTGTAAAGTATTGGTCTTATACGAATCGTAAAAGTCAAGGAACTCCAGCATGCTGATGTTATGTTTCTCGTAGTTCTTAAAAACCTCCTGTATCAAATGGGTAAAATCCTGTTTAAACTGCGGATCGAAACTATTCGACAACTTCTCGAGCCTTAGCGCGCCTTTATAATTGGTGGCCACATCGCTTTCAACCTGGTCTTGCTGGCTTTGAAATTGTACTTTACTTTGGTCTATGGCAATCCTGGCCTGTTTAATGCCGCCCTGGTTACGGTTAAAAAAGGGCAGGTCGAATGCTATGCCCGCACCTAAAAAGTTTGTGCCGTAGCCGCCCAGCCTGTCGTAGTTCAATGAAAGCGAAAAATCGGGCACGGCGGTGGCTTTTTGCAGCTGCAGGCTCAGGTTGTTATAGTCCAGGTTTACTTTCGCAAGTTTAAGGTCGTACCGGTTGGCATAAGCTGAATCCAAAAGGCGCTGGTAAGGCACGGCAGCCACTACGTCTTTGCCATCAAGGTCGTAACTAAGCTGGGGTTCGATATAGGTGCCAGGCCGTGCTTTTATCATCAGCTTAAACTCGCTTTGTACCGTATCAATACCTGCCTGCAGGTTATTGTATTCGGCCTGCAGCGAATAAAGCTGCGATTGTATCCGCAATACTTCCTTCCCGGCGATATTTCCTTTTTTGTATTGATCCCTGAAAACGGTTAAAGTTTTTGACAAAGAACCAATCTCATCATTATATACCTTCGCAGATTGCTCCTGGAAATAGATGCTGTAAAAATCATTCCTTAATGTGAATTTTAAAGTACGGAGCAGGTCAAAAAACTGGTATTTTGCCTGGTCGACGCTGATCTTAGCTAATTGGATATTTTTATTGCGCTTGCCCGCAGTAGTAAAGAGTTGTGAGATACTGAACGACTGTTCTTTATACGCGGGCCCGTCAACAGCATTATTGGCGTATATACCATTTGAGAAACTAAAGTCGGGGTTGTTAAACAGCCGGGCGGTAATGATCTGCGCGCTGGCATTATCAATATTATAACGATGTATAATAAGCTGCAGGTTGTTTTTTAAAAACTGGTCTTCGGCTTGCTTCACCGTCAGCTTAAGGGTATCGCTTAACGGGGCCTGCGCATAAACAGAAGATCCGCAAATCAAAAAAGCAAATTGAAGCAATAGAAAAGTACGGACAAATTTCTGGCACATAGTTTTACCTGACGCTGCAAAATTATGTTGCCCATATTAAAGCTAAATTAAAGGGAGATTAGAATGGGATTAGAATTTACGTAATAAACCGTATCGTTATGGTTGTACTGGCCAGCGGAACTGAATCTACGGTAATTGTTCCGTTAAAAAGGCTGATGATCTTGCTGGTTACGTAAAGGCCGATGCCATTGCCCTGGTAGTTTTTTACGTTTGTGCCCCGGTAAAACGATTCAAAAATTTTCTCGATTTCATCGGGCATTATCCCTATGCCATGGTCTGTTATCTTTACAATAATGCTTTTGTCATCGGCATAAAGATCACACTGAACCGGTTTATTCTCCGAAAACTTGAAGGCGTTACTGATGATATTATTAAATGCAATGGTTAATAACGATTTATTGGCAAGTACCTGTAATTTTTCATGATCATCAGGTAAATGCAAAATGTTGACATTAAACTTGCCCTTGCCCTGCCTTGCCGACCAGTGATCATTAAGTTCCCATATTAATTCATCGATCGCCACGGGTTTAAAAGCCGCCTGCGTATAGTTCATATCAACATTGGCCAGTTCAAGCAGGCTGGTGATAGTTTCATTTAACCTTTCGGCATCAGTTAGTACCGAATGCAAAACCTGCTCATATTCGGCATTGCTGCGCAGCTTATGTAAGGCGATCTCAATTTCCCCCATAATTGTTGTTATAGGCGTCCGTAATTCATGCGAGGCGTTGATCACGAAGGTTTGCTGCAATTCAAAAGCATTTTCCAGGTGTTCCAAAAGCTGGTTAAAATTGTGGGCCAGCGCACTGATCTCATCTTTGCCATTTCCCTCGTCTACCCGCAGGCTAAGGTTACCTGCCCTCACCTGCCCCATTTCTTTTATTACCTTATCAATAGGTTCAAGGGCTTTTTGGGCAAACCACCTGCTTATAATAAACAACCCGGCGGTAACGCTTATAAGCAGTATGGCCATACTTTCAATAAGGTCCCTCGTCCTTTTACTCCCCTGGTTATCAATGGCCGAAACCAATATTACGAAGTCGCCCTGGTTGTCGTAATAATAAATGCCTACCGTTTGCCTGTCCCCTTCGGCAAACTCCATTTTTTTGCTTTTGCGCACCGCGTTAATTACCGGCGCAGTCCAAAACTGGTCTTTATCCTTTATAAATGTGGGGGCATTTTTGTCGTCATAAAACCGCACCACCTCATGCGAAAGGGGCTTAAGGTAACGCTGCCTTACATGGCTTAAAGAGTCGGCCGAAATTTCATCAGCCTCAAGGTATAGCTGCGCGGCAACATAAGCCCGGTATGTTAAATTATCGTAGAAATTTGATTTAACCAGTGAGTTAAAGGTAATACAGAGCACTACCTGCACAATCAACAGCACAATTGCACTTATTGCAGTAAAATAAAGCGAAAGCCTGTTCTTTATTTTCATTGGCTGTCAATTGGGTACTTTGTGGTGTATTACTTACCATTGAGGACACTAAGAAATCACCAAGTTCACTAAGTTGTGCTATTTATCTCTTTGTGTTCTTTGTGAAAACCTTTGTGGTTAACTAACATCAATATAGTTATTTATCGCTTTTTAAAATATATCCCATCCCTATTGCGGTATGTATCAGCTTGTTTTTAAAGCCTTTTTCTATTTTGTTGCGCAAATAATTTACATAAACATCTATAAAATTTGTCCCGGTATCAAAATCAATTTTCCATACCTGCTCGGCAATATACTCCCTTGACAATACCTTGTTGGGGTGGCGCATAAATAACTCAAGCAACGCAAACTCTTTGGCGGTTAAGGTGATCTGGTTGCCCGCCCTTTCGGCGATACTGCTCCAGGTATCTAATTTCAAATCGCCGAAAATGAGCGTATGGTCTTCAAGGGCATTCACATTTTGTCTCCTCAATAAGGCTTCAATACGGGCCAGCAATTCAACAAAGTGAAACGGTTTTACAAGATAATCATCCGCCCCTGCTTTTAAACCCGATACCTTGTTCTGTATCTGGTCAAGCGCTGTTAGCATTAATATGGGTGTTTTTGTATCATTCAGCCGTATTTGCCGGCATAATTCTATCCCGTTTATATCAGGGAGCATTACATCAAGTATCAGCAGGTCAAAATCGGCAGTTTGCAGCAGCAGTTTAGCAGTAGCACCATCTTTCGCCACCTTTAGTTTATAACCATGCTCTTCAAGCCCCTTGCAAATAAAAGCGGAAACCTTTTGTTCATCTTCAACTAAACAGATATTGGCCATAAGAACAAAGATGAGTAAAATTTGACCGGGATTAAACAGATTTGACCGGGATTAAACAGATTTGCCAGATTATCGGGATGGTCGTTTGCTAATCAGGCAAATCCATTTAATCTGCTTAACGGCAAAGCCTTCTTGAACTCCTTATAAAAACAAATAATAGGTGAAAAATCCCGGTTCCGCTGGTTAATCCGGGAAATCCAATAATCTGTTTAATCCCGGTTAAAATATCCGTTGCTGTATCACCGCCATAAACCTGTCTTTAAATTTTTCACTGATGGGGATGCGTTTGTCTGCAATAAAAATATGGTTATCCTGAATTTTGTTAAGCTGTTTGGTATTAACAATGTACGAGTTATGAACCCTTACAAAAGGGGAAGCCAATTGCTCATCAATGTCCTTTAGGCGGCGGTAGATCAGCATTTGCCCTGTTGTGCTTACCAGCCTTACATATTCCTTTTCGCCCTCAAAATACTGGATGTCTTCCAGCAATATTTTTCTCAACTCCTTGCCCGATTTTACAAAAAAATACGCCGGGCCGGCATCATGCAATAGTTTATCATTCACCTCACGGCTGCTAAAATACGATTCTATCTTTTGCATTGCCGAGAGGAAACGTTTAAGGGTGATCGGCTTCAGCAAGTAATCAATAGTTTCAAAACTATAGCTTTCAGCAGCGTATTCGGAGTAAGCCGTGGTAAAAACTATTTTTGTATCCTTTGATAATAAACCCGCAAGTTCCATGCCCGTAAGCTGCGGCATGTTGATGTCTAAAAAAACAAAATCGGGTTTGTTGCTTTTTAAAAAAGATATGGCTTCCAAAGCATCATAACACATGCCCAAAAGCTGCCATTGTGTGTTCTGGCGGATCAGGATCTCCAGCAGGTTTACCGCATTGGGTTCGTCATCAACAATAATGCAGCTCAAACTCATGTCAAAGGGACTTTTAAAAACGCGGTAAAAAAGTTATCTTTAGTATCAATGCTCAGTTCAAATTTTTCGCCGTATAAAAAACACAGGCGTTTGCGCAAATTTTCTATTCCAAATCCACTGTGGCCGGCACCGCCAGGCTTGTCGTGGATCTGGTTCCTGGTTTGGAACAATAGGTAGCCATCCTGATGTACAAGCGATATTTCAATTTTATTTCCGCTGCTTGATTTATCTATGCCATGCTTAAAAATATTCTCAACAAATGTCATCAGCAGCATTGGGGGGATACGTAGTTCAGGGTTGCAATCCTTTAGGATATTCAGCTCAATTTCATGCCTGATCCTGATCTTTTCGAGTGCTATATAGTTTTCAATAAATTGTATTTCTGTATATAGCGATACCTCGTCCTTAGGGCTTTCATCCACAAAATAGCGCATAATATCCGACAGGCGCTCAATGAGCTTTGCGGTACGCGGCGCCTCCCTATAGGCCTCGTAATAAATGTTGTTGAGCGTATTAAATAAAAAATGCGGCTGCACCTGCGACTTTAACAGGTTCAGTTCCGCCTGGCTTTTTTGGACCAATATTTTTTCGGATTGCTGTTTCAGCTCAAAATAAGCCATGGCAATACGGAAAATAAAGCTGAGCATATAGGTTAAAAACCCGGCCACTATAAAGTTAACAATGGACTCAAAATTCATTTTGTCCTGCATAGTGGGGTAATAAAAATTATACAGAGCGGTGATCAAATATCCCCTCGATAATCCCGCAGCAACTAAAAGTATAACGACACAAATAATATATGCTGCTCTGCGGCCCTTTTGGTATAAACGCGGAAACAGGAAACTGATATTCCCGTAAATGACGATGGAATAAAACGATACATTGATCACAGTATACGCCCCGGCATGTAAAAACCCGCGCTCTGGCAGCATAGAAAAAAAAAGTATAAAAAAAACGGCTATCCAAACCAGCCACTGAAGCCGGGTAATGGTTTTCATCCCGCTGATAAATTTCATGTTTAAATCTACAAAGCTTTTTTGCTTCGGCAACCTGTTTTCAATAACAAGGGGGATTTATTCAACAAACGCCGCCAGTCAGTGTGTTTTCAATATTGATTTATTGACCAATTGGTTAAAAATAAACTGCCGTTGGTTGAAATGATTTGCCGCAATAAAGATTAAAAACAAGCTTTATCCTTAATTTAATTTCAAACCATCACCATGAAAAAGATATTGATCGCCGCTATTACTATGTCAGTTATTCAATTTAATTTTATTGAGACTGTTAATGCCGTAATGTTTGTTCCCCATGACAACGTTATCATAAAATTTACGACGTATAAAAAGAATGGTACGAAAACCGGCTGTCCGGTGGCCAGAAAATTATTCGCATTAAAAGCGAATAGGACGAATAAGACTGACAATATTTTTAAAAGAGCAATTTCAGACAAAAAAGTTTTGCTGAAGTCTCATACAGGGCAGGCGGCGCAATTTCATGCGCTCGAACGGCAATATATCCTATTAAATGCGATGCTTGCATCATAAAACGCTAAACTTAATCCAGCTATTGAACAACGCTAAATGCTTATACTAAAACCAACAAATAACCCTTAAACAATTTTACAATGAAAAAAATATTTAAAGCCGCATTTATTGCAGCATTTTTCCAGCTGACCTTTATAGGTTTAACCCATGCCCAGCTCACCGCGCTTCCCGATGCCGGTAATAAAAGGGCAACAGTTAGCGAACAGGTTGGCATCACCGATGTTACCATTCATTATAACCGCCCGCATGTGAGGGGCAGGGAAGGGCATATCTGGGGCCAGCTGATCCCGGTGGGTTATGTCGACCAGGGTTTTGGCACTTCAAAAGCCGCCCCATGGCGCGCCGGCGCCAATGAAAACACCTGGATAGAGTTTTCGACCGATGTGATGATAGAAGGGCAGCCCTTGCCGGCCGGCAAGTACGGTATTTTTATAGCTTTTGACCCTAATGAAAGTACCCTGATCTTCTCGAAAAACTCCACCTCGTGGGGAAGCTTTTTTTACAAGCCGGAGGAAGATGCGCTTCGTGTAAAAGTAAAACCTGTGGCGGCAGATAAAAGCATTGAATGGCTGAAATATGAGTTTGCCGATGAAACACCGTCAAGCGCAGTGGTGCAATTGGAGTGGGAAAAGCTGGTTATACCCTTTAAGATAAGTGTTGACGTAGTAAATACACAACTGGCGTCATTCAGGCGCGAATTGCGCAGCGAGAAAGGTTTTACCTGGGAAAGCTGGGACCAGGCTGCATCATTTTGCGCACAACATAAAACCAACCTCGATGAGGCTTTATTGTGGACCGACCAGGCAACAGGCCCTGATTTCGGCGGCGGCCAAAGCTTCCAGGCCTGGAGCACAAAAGCGGCGGTATTGGATAGCCTGGGCCGCAACGCCGAAGCTGACGAGGCGATTAAAAAAGCATTGCCTTATGGCGGCGTCAACGAGTTGTATTTTTATGCGAGAGGGTTGACAAGGGAAAAAAAGGGTAAGGAAGCATTCGAAGTATTTAAAATGGACTACGACAAGCATCCTGATGAGTTTTTGACCAATGCGGGTATGGCAAGGGGGTATTCGGCAATCGGCGACTATAAAAAAGCTTTACCTTATGCCCTGAAAGCACAGGCGCAGGCTACAGGCCAGTTCAATAAGGATACCATGGATAAAATGGTCAAAAACCTGCAGGACGGTAAGGATGTGAATTAGTGTTAGAGATTAGAGGCTGGAGGTTAGAGATTAGGGGGAAGTCCGAAAGTCCGGAAGTCGGTAAGTCCGAAAGAAGGACAATAGCCCAATGACTAATGACATAATGACTAATGACTAATACATCATGCAATTTTTATATATACTATTTAGAGAAATCATATTTGGCGTGATTATCGCGTGGTGCGCTATTCTTACCGCCTTTGGTCAAAGTACGCCGCAGCCTGCCCCTTTGCGGGCAAACATTGTGGACACAAGCTCAAGGGCCAAAGTGTTTGCAGAAGGGGTGGTTTCAACACCTTATACCGAATGGGCCACATCCTTTACACCGGATGGTAAAACCGTTTATTTTTCGCGCGGGGCTGTTTATTGGACGATGTGTTTTTCGAAAATGGTTGATGGCAAATGGGCCAAGCCACAGGTAGTCAATATTTCGGGCCGGTGGACAGATACTGATCCCTTTATCACGCCCGATGGAAAACGGATATTCTTTATCTCAAACCGGCCGCCGGAAGGCATGCCGCAGGATAAACCCCAGCCCAACTATCACATTTGGTATGCCGATAAGCTTTCAGGCGATGATTGGTCGGAACCGCATCACCTGGATACCGCGATAAACTTAAAGGGAGGCAACAATTTCGGCATTTCAGTAAGCCGTTCAGGCGATCTTTATTTTTGTTCGCGCGACCGCGGGGGACATAGCGGAATGTCGAGCTATTACGCAAAATGGCTGGGCGACCATTTCGACAAGCCCCAACTGCTGGCGTTAAGGGGCAATGAAGAAATACAGGACCCCTTTATTGCGCCCGACGAAAGCTACCTAATATTTGAAAGCGGCCCCGACCTTTATATATGTTATAAAAACGGGGATGGTTGGTCACCCGCGCAGAACCTGGGTAAACAGGTAAATAACGGCGATTACAATTCATCGCCCTGCATATCGCCGGATGGCAAAATGCTTTACTATTCAACCGGCCGTATTCAGGGGTTTTATAAAAAGCGCAGCCCGAAAGATCCGGCACTTAATTATGATGAAGTGCAAAAAGAATCAGAAGGCATTTTTAACGGCATGGATAATATATTGATGATACCGGTTAATATACCGAAGAACGGATAATAATATCCGGAGATGACGGCTAAAGACGGCCCCCTGAAAATCAGCCTTTTGCAGATGCAGCAAAAGGCTGATTTTTTTTAATACCTTTACTGGAACCTGCTGAAAACATTACTGAAAACAAACGACTAAACATTACCGAAATATGGACGCTATCAAAGACCTAAGGCTTGCCGTTTTAATTGACGCTGATAACGTGCCGTATGCCAATGTGAAACAAATGTTTGAGGAAATTGCAAAATACGGCACCCCAACTTTTAAAAGGATATACGCCGACTGGACAAAACAAACAGTTTCGGGCTGGAAAACCGTATTGCTTGAAAATGCCATTACGCCGATACAGCAATACAGCTACTCCACCGGCAAAAACTCGAGCGACAGCGCCATGATCATTGACGCTATGGATATTTTATACTCGGGCAAGGTAGATGGGTTTTGTATCGTATCGAGCGACAGTGATTTTACCCGGCTTGCTATACGGTTACGTGAAGCGGGGATGAAAGTGATAGGCATAGGCGAGAAAAAAACGCTCATCCCATTTATTACCGCCTGCGACAAATTTATTTATATAGAAATTTTAAAGGTTGAGGAAACCGCAACTGATGAAGAACGAAAAACCCGACCGGCAAAAAGACGGGGCGGCCAGAAAACAGCGCCCTTGGATAAAGTTGGCCAGGAACTGGTGAGACTGCTGAAAGACAGCATTGCCGACATTGCTGATGAAAACGGCTGGGCCCATTTGGGCAATTTAGGCTCGCAAATACTAAAAAAGAAACCCGATTTCGACTCCAGGAACTACGGATACCCCAAAATGCTCCCCCTCGTAAAAAGTTTAAATAAATTTGAATTTGATGAAAGGGAATCAGGGCGCGGGAACATAAAGCATGTTTATGTAAAGATAAAATAGGTTTTTACCGCGTGTATATCTGCTCGTTCAAAAATATCCTTTTTTTCATAGTACTATTTTGCCGCTCATCCGACTATTGGCAAATTGTATTTACATGAACCGAAATCACACAGCATACGGGTTGATATTTTGCATTATATGTTCATTATTTTTCAGGGCTGAGGTTTCGGCCCAGGCGGTTTCCAAAAATGATTTGCTTAAAATTACCGCAGCTGCAGATACTTTCAGAAATCAGCACCCTATTGAAAAACTTTACCTGCAACTTGACAAACCCTATTATGCCGTTGGCGATACGATATGGTTTAAAGCCTACCTGCTCAACGATTATTTAATACCTTCAGATAAAAGCCGGATCATTAATATAGACATAGCCAACGACAGCAATAAAGTCATCAAACAATATAGAGTGACTGCGGAACGCGGCCTCAGTGGGGGAAACATCAGCCTTAATGAAAAAGAGGGGTTTACGGCCGGTACATATACTATACGCGCCTATACCAACTGGATGCGCAATTTTGGGAATGATTATTTTTTTTATAAAAGCATTTACGTCAGCGGCTCAAATGAAAATAATTTATTGGTAAATACCCTGTTTAATACGTCTGATGTTAATAACGCTTATGTACTATCGGCAAAGTTGCTGTTTAGCGATATAAACAAAATACCTTTTTCGGTCGCCCCCCTGCGCTTAGATGTAATGAACGGGAACAAGCGTTTATACAGGCAAAAACTGCAAACCGGCGTAGATGGCTCGTTGGACATAAATTTTAACATCCCTGAAAAACCAGCCGCCTTGACCATTATCGCTGAAAATGAGCGGAAAGACAAAAAAGCAATTATCCCCGTCGATATAAAGCGCCCTGAAAATGCAGATGTCCAGTTTTTGCCGGAAGGCGGCAACCTAATAGCTGGTTTACCGGCGCATATCGGCTTTAAAGCCATTGGCGAAAATGGAAAGGCAATTGATATTTCGGGTATTATTACAGATCACAACCAAAACAAAGTGGCTGAATTTAAATCCCTGTATAGTGGCATAGGCAGCTTTGACCTTGCCGTAGAAAGCGGAAAAGTCTATACTGCAAAAGTGACTTTACCCGGAGGATTAATAAAAGAATATCCATTGCCAAACGTAAAAAACGCCGGCTTAGTTTTGAGGATCAAAAACCCGATGGAAAGCGATTCTGTAAGCGTTTCCGTTGCCGCTACAAATGACGTAGTTCGGGCACAAAATAGTTATTATTTGATCGGAAAAGCGAGGGGCATCGTTTGCTATGCCGCCATCTTCGACTTTCATGAAAGCAATGCTATAAACAGGAAAATCGCAAAAAGTTTATTCCCGACGGGAATTGCGCATTTTACAATAATGACCGCAAACAGGCAACCTTTAAATGAATGGCTTGTGTTTATTGATCACCATGATAACCTCGATATTCAATTTAAAACCGATAAACAAAATTACAGTTCGAAGGACAGCATAAACCTGCAAATAACTGTAAAGGATAATAACGGTAATCCCGTAAAAGGGAACTTTTCACTTGCCGTTACTGATGATGCACAGGTTAAGACGGATTCCTTAAATAACGAAAACTTTATTACCAAGATGTTGCTGACATCTGATTTGAAAGGATATATTGAGCAACCTGGTTATTACCTTAACTCAAAAACAACCGAAGCCTGGCAAGCCCTCGATAACCTGCTGCTTACCCAGGGCTGGGTCGGGTACGACTGGGGGCACGTTTTTAACCCGCCTGCTTTTGCTTTCAGGCCCGAACGTGAATTGGCAGTAAACGGCAGTGTTTTAAATGTTTTTAATAAACCGGTTAAGGGGACAAATGTGCTTTTGTTTTCAAAATTGCCGGCTATATTAATGGATACAATTACCGATGAAAACGGCAAATTTGTTTTTGATGGCTTTCCGAGGGTCGACACGCCAATATTTGTGCTGAAAGCCGTTAACAAAAGCGGAAAAAGTTTTAATGTCCGTATTAATGTGGATGACATAAAGCCGCCCGATTTTATAAAACCCGCCGGCCCGGTATTGATGCCCTGGTATGTAAACAGCGATAGCACTTTGCTTAATTACGCCAAAAACCACTCGTTATTAATGCGGCAGGAAAACTTTCCGATGGGCGGCCACATATTGAAAGAGGTTAAAATTAAGGCAAAGAAAATTGTACATGGTTCACAAAATCTGAACGGGCCCGGCGAAGCTGACATAATATTGGATGAAAAAGATATGGAAGCGGCAGGTAAAAAAACGCTGCTGCAATTGCTCCAGGAAAATGTTAAAGGGTTTACAGAAGGTGTTTTTACCACCGGGGGGCGGAAAGGTGTTAACGATGCATTTTTGTCGGCGTACGTAACCGATCTTTTTCCTTCAATGAGCTGGTATTTTATTGGCGGCAAACCTATGAAACTGATTGTTGACGGAATATCAGTCTCTAAAGCTATTTCACACCCAACCCCTGCTGTTAATGCCAGTTTTTTTGACATGCGGGATTATCTTAAAAGTCATTCAGCCGAAGATGTAAAAGGAATAGAAATAATTCACACTGCCGGCTACGCTGCCGCATACCTTTCAAGGTTCGACCCAGGCGATGTGATAATTCAGGCAATGTATAATTTTCCGCCGATAGATATCAGCGCTTCCGATTTTGCCTTCGTAGAGATCACTACACGCGGGGGTCATGGGCCGATAATTGATAATACGCCCGGGATGTATTTATATAAACCCTTACCCCTTAGCCTGCCAAAACAATTTTACAGCCCACGGTATACCGTAACCACTAAAGATACAATCAAAGATTATCGCTCCACCATATTCTGGGCCCCAAATGTGCTGACGGATAAAGAGGGGAAAGCTACCGTAACATTTTATGCGGCGGATAAAAAAGGTATTTATACCGTGATTGTCGAGGGAACTGATGGCAATGGCGCTATCGGGAGCGGAAGGTCGAAAGTAAATATAAAGGACAGACAGATTTATTTGCGTTCAGAATAAACTTTCGCCAACACTTCTTCCTGGGGCATATTCACAACTTTTGCCAGTTGCTTTCTGTCGCGCTTGGTTTTATAAAGGAAATGCCGTGTTGCACGATAAAGGCCATAAACAATTACCGGGGCTGCCAGGATATCTACTGTATAATGGACATGCTGTACCATCAGCAAAAAAGCAACCACGATAACGGCCAGCACGGCTATCAGTTTATCTGTTCTTCTTTCCAGGCATAAAACAATTAAAGTTAAAGTAGCCGTATGCCCCGAAAAAAATAAGTCTTTCGTTATCAGGGCGTGCCCGTAAAAAATACCGGTAATCGGATCGGTTAGCGGGATAAACCCTACAGGCGGGGCCAGCGGAACGAGGATAATACAGGTAAACCGCGCGATAGAAACGAATATTAACGTCCAGCAGTAGATTATATAAATTGAAGGACTGTATATCGCCCGGATCAGGGCGAACAATATCATGCCCCAGATGATCGCAAAAATTAACACCGAAACATTATGCGGCGGTATTTGGGCCAGCAGCCAGTCATTTAATACTACGCCGTTTCTTTTTTCGATATATCCAAAGAAGTGTGGCATCAAAAATACAACAAGCAGCATGCTGACAGTACCAATTATCAACCGCTGACGCTTGAACGATGAGTTCCAGGTTTCTTTCCAGGTATCCTTGATTGAAGATATTAATATATCGTGCACAGTATTAAATTAATGTTGCAAAAGTAATAATAGATAATTCATTAAGAAATCTTTAATTGATTATTAAATAATCTGCGTGTAAAATAATAATATAGCAAATGCAACTTTATTGCGTTTTTGCTATATTTGTCCGGTGAAAGCGAAAAAACACTCTTCGAGGCTCGATAACATCGGTATGACCGCTTCGATATTATGTGCCATACATTGTGCCATAGTACCGATATTAATTACCAGTTTACCTTTGTTTGGTCTTGGCTTTTTAGCCAATCCACTGCTGGAATGGGGTATGATAATCCTGGCTTTGTTTATTGGTTTTTACGCTATCGGCATATCCTACTTCCGCACCCATCATAAGCCGCTGCCGATGTTATTGCTTATTACCGGGTTCCTCGTTATTATCGCCGGGCATTTATTTATCACCGGTTGGCACGAAGCAATTATAGTGCCTGTCGGCGGTTTACTTATTGCCACCGCGCATTTCTTTAACTTCAGATACACAGGCATGTGCACTAATGGCCACAACCTGTTTAATTTAAGGCACAAGCATTCCGACAAAAACCAACCTTTTTCAGCTATTCCCGATAGTGTTGCGTCACCCACAAATTGATATTCAGTCTTACGTTTTAAATAACGAAAAGAACGGAATTCGACTTTGGGCTCCCGATAGCTATCGGGACGACTTTGACTTAGCACTACACACCGGGGAAGTTTTATCGACCAATTATTAAGGAACAAGGGGTTGATCCATTATCTTCAGCAACTCCGTCAATTCATTCACCTTATCCGATGAACCCAAATGTTCGTACGCGCTTATAAGGTTCCGTATCACCCGTTTAATAATATCCGTATTTGAGCAGGGTTCATAAAACTGTTTGTCAAATTTCAGGTTCAGCTGCTTTAGAAACATATCCACATCCCTTCGTCCGAAAATAAAACCTTTATTAAAAGCATTAATGTAAAACAAGATGCCGCCTTCAAACTCGCTTTGCATGGTTTCATCAAGATATGCCAAAATAAAATGCTGCGGCAGGTTTACGCCATAAACCGGGATGTCTAATTTTTGGGCGATGATTGAATAAATAATAGCCAGCGATATCTGGTTGCCCTTTTTAGTTTCGAGCACCTGACTTATATAACTGTTCTGCGGATCCTGGTGATTGGTGGTATTACCGCTAAAACCATAAATATTATAAAAGACGTGATTAATCAGTTTAACCTGCTCGGCCGGGCTCGCCTCGTTCATCATTTGTATCCAGATGTCGCGTTTTATGGCCTCGATCTGGTTAATCACTTTTTGTTCGTCAAGATCGGGGTATTGATAGCGGTTAACGATGAGTATTCCCTGCAGCAGGTCAAAGGCGCCGCTTTGGTGCCAAAGCTGCAGGTCCTTTTTTACGGTGCGGAACTGTATTTCATGCACAAGGCCCGCAATTCTTTCCTGTTGTACGGGGTCAAAGGCTTCCTCCCAGGCCATTTCCAGGTATTCGATCGCTTCGTTGCCGAACGAGAGCAATTTTTGATGCACATGCTCAAATATCTCCCCGTCCGGGTCGTCTAACAACTTGATCAATGAATTTACTTCTGTTGGATTTATCATACGCTGTACTGCTAAAATACTAAACCTTTCATATTTTTACAACCATGTTTAATTTTAGGTTCGCGAAAGACTACCTGTGGCACCGTTTTAAGGCAAAAAGCAGGCATGGGATACACTCGCCATTTGTCTATCGCCTGGTTGACAATGTAATTTACGATTTTGAAGCCAAAAAAGTATATACAGCAATTGAAGGCCATCGCGAACAGCTGTTTAATGACAATAGAATTATAACCGTTACCGACCTGGGCGCCGGCTCACATGTAAATAATGACCAGCGCAAAAAGATAAGCGATATAGCACATAACGCCCTGAAGCCGCCAAAACTGGCCCAATTGTTATACCGTTTAGCTGCCGACCTGCAGCCCTGCAACATCATCGAATTGGGCACCTGCCTGGGTATAACCACCCTGTATTTACAAAATGCAGCCCCCGCTGCTAAAGTTTATACCCTTGAGGGCTGCCCCGAAACAGCAGGCGTCGCCAAAGAAACTTTTATGCAAGCGGGTATTAATAATGTGGATTTGATAACCGGTAATTTTGATGACACCCTGCCCATCGCGATCAAAAATCTAAAGCAGCTTGATTTTGTTTTCGTAGATGGCAACCATCAAAAAGACGCTACCCTGAAATATTTTGAATGGTGTTTACCCAAAGTAGATGAGGATACTTTGCTCATTTTTGACGATATTTACTGGAGCGAAGGCATGAAAGAAGCCTGGAACGTGATTAAAGCACACCCAAAAGTTACCGTTACCGTTGACTTGTTCTGGATAGGGCTGGTGTTTTTTAAAAGCGGGCGGGTTAAGGAGGATTTTTTGGTGAGGGTCTGAACCACTGATTAAACTGATTAAAGGATTACACTGATTTTTCAGTGGTTTAATGAAATCTGTAATCCGTAGATTCCCATCGAACAAAAAATCGAAATTCCGAAATCCGAACCCCCCCCCTACTCCTTCTTAAAATCATAAGGGTCATGCTCTACAAAATCAGCTACCTTAACGCGTACGCCTTTTACTGAGCCATTTTGTACCGTGAAAGGGAAAACCGCTTTGCCCAATACCGGGTCGCTGAAAGTTACGTAAAAACGGTTACCGCCGAGGGGCTGTAAATGGGCAAACATACGGGGATGGTGCTCAAAACGCGCTTCAAGGTCGTTGGTTTCACCCTGAGTTATCTCCAGTTTGCCATAAAGTTCGTTTACATATTTACCGGTATAGTTAGCCAGGGGCAACGCAGGTACCGGGTTCAGGGCCACTGAATCGCGCAGGCGTTTGTCAGCGCCATTATCAATGGTTTGATTTGCTTTAAAATTGGCCAGGGAAATATCGCTGTAATTGTGGTAGGGCAATTTAAAATAGGCGTCCATAATTTCCCATCGCAGGGCGTCGAAAAAATCATTCTGGTCGGTATTGGTCAATACGATAATTCCCAGGTGTTCTTGCGGCACCAGTGTAACCGATGTTACATAGCCGCTCACACCGCCATCATGCATTACCAGGCGATGGCCGGCATAATCCTGTATAAACCAGCCCAGGCCATAAAGCTCAAAATTGTTTTCGCCATTTAAATGGTGCACACTGCCTACAATATCCTGCGGCTCGCGGGTGGCTTTTATGGCTGCCAGCGGGATCACTTGCCTTTGGCCAACCTTGCCATCGTTCAGCAGGGCGAGTACCCATTTGCTCATATCATTGACTGATGAACAAATGGCGCCCGCGGGCGCAAGCCCGTCGATTTGCGCGTAGGGGATGGCCGACAGCCTTCCGTCAATAAGCGTGTGCGGAACAGTGCGATTATATGATTTCCCTATATCAGCGGTAAGCGCCAGCGTATTGATCATGCCCAGGGGGGCAAAAATATTTTCTTTAAGGTACACTTCCCAGGGCTTGCCGGTCACCATAGGGATAATCTGCCCGGCAGTTAAAAAAGCGGCATTCGTATAACCCCATTTGGTGCGGAACGGGTAAACGGCTTTAATTTCGCCAAGCTTTTTAATAATTTCTTCACGGGTGAGGTTGGTATTATAAAATGTAAAATCGCCCTGGAATGTTTGAAAGCCAAGGCGATGGCAAAGCAGGTCGCGCACAGTTGCCATTTCTTCCGCCTGTTTATTTTCGAGTTTAAACTTTGGCAGGTATTTGGTCACCTTATCATCCAGCGAAAGCTTGTTTTCGGCCTGCAGCATGGCAAGCGCTGTAGCCGTAAAAGCTTTGGTATTGCTGCCGATCATAAACAAGGTGTTTATATCCACATTGCCGGGCTGGTTCAGTTCTTTAATACCATAGGCCTTCATCAGCACTATCTTATTATCCTTAACAATACAAACAGCCGCACCCGGTATGCGCCAGTTGGTCATCGCGCGGTCTATATAATATTCCAGGCTGTCCTTAACAAACTTACTTCTGTCAATGTGTTGTGCTTGTGAAATCGTCGCGCAGGTAAAGAAGATAACGAGAGCAAGGAGTATTTTTTTCATCACAGGTATTTTTTAAAGACTTTAAAGTGCTAATTTAACGCAAAATTTAGCTAAGCATTATTTTTTTTACACCTAAAGCGACATATTGATGGATTTTAAATTTTACAAAATGGGACTAATGTCCCTTTCGTTTTTGCTTTTGCTGCTTACGCAGCAGGCAGTAAAGGCCCAGTTTGCAAAGACCCACTGGGCGACAGATGGCTACCAGTATTACCGGGCACAGGGCACGCAAATAGTTGAACTCGATACCCGCGACTCTGCAAAGAAAACAGTTGTAGTAACTACAGAGATGATCACTCCGCCGGGACAACAGGCACTATCAATTGCTAACTTTTTCATTTCGGATGATGGGACGAAAGTGCTGATCTTTACCAATACCAAAAGGGTTTGGCGTTATAACACCCGTGGTGACTATTGGGTGTACGATCTCACAGCCAAAACTTTAAAGCAATTGGGTAAGGACCGGCCGGCATCGTCGCTGATGTTTGCCAAGCTATCGCCAGATGGTACAAAAGCCGGCTATGTAAGTGAGCATAACGTGTTTGTGGAAGACCTGGCAACCGGCGCCGAGAAACAATTAACGTTTGACGGTACTAAAAAACTCATCAATGGCACCTTCGACTGGGTGTACGAGGAAGAATTTGATTGCCGGGATGGTTTCCGCTGGTCGCCTGATAGCAGGGCCATCGCTTTCTGGCAAATTGATGCGAGTAAGATCAAGAATTATTTCATGCTGAACACAACCGACTCCATTTATCCATTTGTTGTGCCCGTGGAGTACCCGGTTGCGGGCGAGGACCCAAGCTCATGCAAACTGGGCGTGGTTGATGTGAACACTGCTAAAATTACCTGGATGGATGTGCCAGGCGATGCGGTACAGCATTATATACCACGGATGGAATGGGCAGAAAATTCGAACCAGCTTATTTTACAGCAGCTAAACCGTGCGCAAAACGATAGCAGGTTATTCCTGGCGAATGCGTCAAACGGCACCACGGCTTTGATACACGAAGAGCAGGCTACTGCATGGATAGATGCCGGCGACGGCCGCGACCCGATTGGCTGGAACTGGGTTAACAAAGGGAAGGATTTTATATGGATGAGCGAAAAGGACGGCTGGCGGCATTTGTATAAGATAGACCGTGATGGTAAGGAAACACTGATCACCAAAGGCGATTATGATGTGATCGGCCTTACCCTTATTGATGATGCGGGCGGTTACATTTACTTTATGGCTTCGCCTGACAATGCAACACAGGAATATTTATACCGCATTAAGATTAATGGCGGAAAAGCCGAAAGGGTAACTCCTGGAGATGAGCCCGGAACGCACGATTATGAGATCTCGCCCAACGGTAAGATAGGACTGCATACCTTCTCGAACATTTATACGCCTTATGAAAACGAAGTAGTCAGTCTGCCTGATCATAAGCATATCAGCGGGGTGGTTATGAAAGTGAATACTGCCGCTAAGATCAAACCGCAGTTTTTTAAAGTAAAAACTGTTGACGGCGTTGAAATGGACGGCTGGATGGTTAAGCCGACCAATTTTGATTCCACTAAAAAATACCCGATCGTATTTTATGTTTACAGCGAACCGGCGGGCGCTACGGTAAAAGACCGGTATGGCGCCAGCCGCAATGGCGAATACGTAGGCAGCATGGCCGACGACGGGTATATATATGTATCGTTGGATAATCGCGGCACACCAGCCCCGAAAGGCAGCGCGTGGCGTAAAGCAATCTATAAAAACGTTGGCCTTGTAAACATCGAGGACCAGGCAATGGGCGCCAAAGAAATATTAAAATGGCCGTTTGTTGATACAAGCCGTGTGGCAGTATGGGGCTGGAGCGGCGGCGGATCGTGTACGCTTAACCTGATGTTCCAGCACCCGGAAATATACAAAACTGGCATTTCCGTTGCGGCAGTAGGATGGGAACTAAGCTATGATAATATTTACCAGGAGCGCTATATGGGTGTTCCTATTGATGATGCAAGCCGCGAGGTATTTATAAAAGGCTCGCCTGTTACTTATGCCAAAAACCTGCGGGGTAATTTGTTGTACGTACACGGTACGGGCGATGATAACGTTCATTACCGGAACGCCGAATTGCTGATAAACGAGCTGGTAAAATATAACAGGCAGTTCCAGTTGATGTCGTTCCCGAACCGTACCCATGGTATCTTTGAAGGGCCGGGCACCACGACGTTTTTGCGCACTTTGTACACCAATTACCTAAAAACCCATTGCCCGCCAGGACCGAGATAAGGGTTTTTATTTGACGGACGAATATTAAATGCCGGATTTTGAATGGAGAAGTGATTAAGCCCACTGCCTGTTTAAAAATCCGGCTTTTTTAATCTTTTTACGCTCGGTAAAAAGTTAAAAAACACTTCCTGTTGTATCATCTCTCCTAATTTCTGCGTAATTGTCTATATGAAAAAAGAACGCACTTTGAGTTGGATTTTTAGCCTTTTGGCTGTTCTTGCGGTATTAACTTTTTCTACCTGTAAAAAGGACGCCGCAGGCAGCGCCGCCATTATCGGGAGATGGTCAAATAGCCCTGCCGGAAGTAGGGATATAGTAGAACAATACGAGTTTAAAAGCAACGATTCCGTTATATTTTATACCTATAAAATTGATACGCTCACCCATGCTATACTTGGATACGGCTATCGATCTATGGGGAATTATAAAATTGAAAAATCTACTTTAACCATGTATAACCTGGCCAGTTTCTCAAATTCGGAAGGTAATTTTGTACCGCTTAACCAACTTGTACAAACGGGCGGCTCCACAACTGAAACCTATACTTTTGCATTGAATAGTCAGAAAAACCAGCTTTCCTTTTATTTTACCTGCCCGGCTAACGCTGATTGTTTACCTTCCCCCTTAGTTTATATTAAGCAGTAAATGAT
>Ga0206794_1015_pt2 | contig 41335 bp, 35 predicted proteins | sample Alteio_BWOrgCont_70_FD_152877 | JGI IMG/M metagenome (GOLD analysis project Ga0206794, IMG submission 152877) | Enriched cells from forest soil in Barre Woods Harvard Forest LTER site, Petersham, Massachusetts, United States -... | ecosystem: Environmental > Terrestrial > Soil > Temperate forest >...
GATTCAGGACACGGTGGTGTTTTTCGGCTCGGCCCGGTTCCGCGGCCACGAAGAGGGGGCGGAGTGCAATTGCCGGGAAGGGTGGCTGCCGTCGGAACCGCGGGTTGGTCGGCAGGATCGGATCCGCGTTCGCTGGAAACCTGTCCCGTGTTCCCTGGTCCCTCGTCTTTCATGTTCTACCCGTCCCGATGACGGACTGCGTCACGGAACGCAATCCAGAGATTCAATAATCCCAGACCCGATATGAGCCCCCGGACCGCTCCGTTGGCCGCGTAGACGGCCAAGTTGGGGAAGCGCAGAAACAGGGGATTCTGGTCCCAGAACATGTGAGACCACGGAGCATAGCACACCGCCAGTCCGATATACATGCGGAGGAGCACGCGCAGGAACAGTTCACCGCGTTCCAGCCAGCGCGGAATGCGCTGCGGGGTATGCCGGGCGACGGAAGGGGGCTGGGGAGAATCTGGCACAGGGTCAGCGACGGCCGCAGGCGCAGGAGCCGGGCTCGCAGTCAGGGAAGGCGAAGTCATTTCCGGCTGCTGGGACATTCCTTGTTAAACTTGCCATCCTCGATTCGGGTGCTATTTGCACTGGTTCAAGTGCAAAATCGCGGCCAGACGCGCGGACAACTTATTGCAACGGTAACACAGCGGGGGCTTGGGGATTCAGGCGCCGACCGGGTATCGGTTGGCGCGATGCGTACAGACCCGATGGCCGACCCGCGAAGGAAGAATTCGCCCGCGGCCAGCGCCGGTGGTTTTCCCACCCTTTCGCCAGGAAAAAGCCACAAAGATGGGCACGGAGCGTTTGTTTATTTCAGTCAAACACCGGGTTCTCCAACTGATGGATGAAACCCCACCCGAGCAGAGCCAGGATGGAGCACCCATTTGGCACCCATTTTGTTTTGGTTAGTCGCCGACCAACATCACCATGTCAGGAGGGGTATGGCAGGCCGAAGAGCCGGAGAATTTAATGACGGCTCCGTCGTCATAGGTGACCGAATCCAGATCGACCATCAGAGTAGCGGTAAAGCCGGGCAGCCGGAGGTCGCCGGAAACTTCCGGTTCACCGTCGGGCGTCAATCGGACGCTGAGGGTCTTCGTGGCCTTGGCGGACCGGTCCCTGTGCGCATCCGCGGGGACAATCTGCTCCGCGCCGTTCAAGCCGTGCACGGTTACCGTGGCGTTCACCATCTGCCCGGCAGGCCTGTCGGGACGAAGATCCTTGAGGAGGAGCTTGAGCCGCGCGGCAAACATTTCCACCTGGGCGCCGTGCTTGTCGACCGCCATCATTTTGCTGCCGATGCCCTGGCGGACGTGCATGTCGATGGGACAGGTTGGCAGCGGAGTGTTAGAGACCATCCCCGGTTGCCACGCAAAGGGGGCAGCATTCTGAGCGGCCGAGGACACGGCCCCGGCGGCAACCACGAGCAGGGTGACGAAGGCGATTCGCATCAGGCACCTCAATCGCGTACAGCCACACGATACGCCGTCTTGACTTCGCTGGGCAATCCCGTCGAAACCACGTCCGCGCGTCCAACCTGGTCTTCGGCGGCGGACACTACCGGCTCTCCAGGCGACTCGCAACGGCGTTTGGACGCGGGTGATAGGCTTTGTGGCATTCACGGAAAGCCTGGCCTGGCCAGCCCATGCGAATTGCCCTATTCACTGAGACATTCATTCCAAAAATCGATGGCATCGTCACCACTCTGTGCGAGACGATCCGGCATCTCAGGAACCTGGGACACGAAGTATTGGTTTTTGCTCCCGATGGCGGCTCCGCGGGCGGAGTCACGGACTTCGAAGGCGCGCGCGTCATTGGAATGAAAGGCCATTCGTTCGCGCTCTACCCGGAGCTGCGACTCTCCCTTCCGCGTGCGTCGATGCGGGCACAGATCCAAGAATTTCAGCCCGACCTGCTGCACGTTGCGGACCCGGCATTGCTGGGAATCGCGGGCCTCTACTATGGCGGGGGCACGAATGGCGGGGCGCTGCGCCTGCCGCTGGTGGTGTCGTACCACACAGATCTGCCTGCCTATCTTCATTACTACGGGCTTAGCATGCTGGAGCCGCATATCTGGCGCATCATGCGGGTTCGCCACAATCGCGCCACACTCAACCTTTGTACGTCTGCGGCCATGTTGGAGCAGCTCTCGCAACATGGAATCGAACGCGTCGCGCTGTGGCCGGGGGGAGTGGACGCGGCCCGCTTTCATCCCGGTCGCCGCTCGGATGCCATGCGATCCCGGTTGAGCAATAACGACCCTGCGAGCCCGCTCCTGGTGTATGTGGGCCGCCTCTCCCCGGAGAAGGACATCGAGCGAATCAAAACAATGCTTGAGGCGCTTCCCAGCGCGCGCCTGGCGCTGGTTGGCGACGGACCCCACCGCAAAGTTCTGGAGCGGCATTTCGCGGACTTGCCCGTCTACTTCGCGGGGTTCCTGCGCGGCGAAGAACTGGCAGCGGCCTATGCGTCGTGCGATGTGTTTGTCATGCCTTCGCAAACCGAGACGCTGGGCCTGGTGGTCCTGGAGGCAATGTCGTCAGGGCTGCCGGTGGTCGGGGCGCGCGCAGGTGGCGTTACCGAGCTGATTCAGGATGGGACCGGCTGCCTCTTCGATTCGGACCGAGAGGCGATCGATGCGATTCGGTCCTTCCTGGATTGCCCGGAGAAGCGAGAAGCGGCCGGGATTGCCGGACGAGCCTTCGCGGCCGACCACAGCTGGAAGGCAGCCACCCTGAAGCTGGTTGAGCACTACAAGGCAGCGTGCGCGATGCAGGATGTGGACACCGTCGCAACGCCGGACCCTGTTCACCCGGGTTTGCCGTTTCGGGCCAGGAGGCTGGCCCGCCGGACGACCATCTACGCCATCCGCAAGCTGCTGCCATGAGCCGGTCTGACGGAGTTACGAACCCGCGGAGGCGATAGGGGCCTCGCGGACCACCTGGTAGGTGCCGTAATCGATGGTAAGCACCGCGGTTCCACCTACGCGTACCTTCGATTCAGTGCGATTCTGGGACGGGAGCCAGAAGCCGTCGGTGCGGGTGTACTGGTGGCTGATGGCCGTACTGGTTATCCAGAAGGAGGGATTCCGGGCGGGCCTGGCTTCGATCCGGGCTACGGCGAAGTCCGTGGCATCGACCCATATCCTGCCTCGATACAGGTACTTGCTGTCGACGTGGGGCTCCACTTCGAGGATGTAGGCGGGCCGGCCGGCGAGGTTTTCGATTCCGGTCAGCCGGAATTTGTAATTGGGAGGGGTAAGAGCGGTCGAGTTCTTGTCCCGTGCGGCGTCTTTCTCGCTCTCAAGAAGGCGCTTGAGGACCTTGTCGACCAGCATGCGTGACCCGCTTTGCGACACGACCCGAAAGGTCTTGCCAGAAACCGCGTCATAGTCGGCTTCGACCACCAGTTTTGCCCCGATTTTGGCTGAAAATCCCTTGTACTCCACCTCATAATGGCGCACCGATTGGTAGTGCTTGAGCCCGGCGGCCCGCGCCTGGTTGTGACGGAGCATTTCATCAACAATCTGGGCAGACGTGAGGCCTGCCTGAGCCGAGGTGAGGCTTGCGGACGTGGGTGGCGGGGACAGGGCAGTCTGCGGATGAGCGGGGGCGATCGCCGCGTGAAGGATCAACCACGCGGCAAATACCGGAAACCGACGTCTATGAGTAATCTGGGCCCCATAAGGGTACATTGATCTGATTCTATCGTGCGGTCCCTATGTCCGACTTCGGACTTACCCGAACTTACCTGGAAGTTCATGGCTCGTTCATGCGGCAAGGAACCCCGGGCCAGGCGTGCGATCGAGGCGTGCCGAACCTGGGGCTCCGAATTCTTGTTACAACGACAGGGACTTCGAAATTTATTGCATAAATCGAAGTGCCCGAACTGCAGATCCTTCGACTACATTTGGCCAAAAAGACGGCCAAACTCCGTTCAGGATGACAGCTCAACCATAGAGCGAACTTTGGAGACGGGACACTAGCCGTCGTGCTCGCCGGAGCAGCAGGAGTGCCCAGACGCGGGCTCGGCCATCTTGGGCGGCTCGTATTCTCTCTCAGCATCGACGAAGTAGCCGCCGTCGTACTTGTCGTGATGCCGGACCCAAGCCATCGAATGCTTCAACCCATCCTCGTCGCGGCCCTTGGGCGCGAGGTCGAGAAAGTTGTAGGTGCCGACGAGAATATCCAAGCCACGGCTGTAGGTGGAGTAGGTGTGGAAGATGTCGCCGTTCGCGTTCTTGAAGAACACGCTGGCACCCGGGCGCTCTTCGACAGGGAATGTGGTGACAGAGTAGTTGTAGTCGGCTTTGCCGCTGACCTTTTCGGCTTCGGTTTGCGAGACATGGTAGTCGTAGTTGAAATCGGAGCCGAACGACGAGACCCAGTGAAACCGCCAGCCCATGCGCTTTTTGTAGGCGGCGATCTGCGCATAGGGAGCGCGGGACACTACCGCAAATGTGACGTCGCGGTGGGCGAGGTGGATGGTCATGGCGTCGAAATGATCGGCGAGGTAGGAGCAGCTGGGGCAGCCTTCGCTCCAGCCGGGGCCGAACATGAAGTGGTACACGATGAGCTGGCTGCGATTATCGAAAAGATCCGCAAACGCTTCCCTGCCGCTCGGTCCCTCGAAGACATATGGCTTTTCGACGCGTTCCCAGGGCAGTTCGCGGCGCTGGCGGCTCAGTTCATCGCGCAGGCGGGTGAACTCCTTCTCCTTGGCGAGAAATTGCCGGCGGGCTTCGATCCATTCAGCGTGGGAGACGGTTTTGGGGTGATGCACCTCTGTCAGGCTGGTGGCCATCGTGATTCTCCTTTGGCTTGATCATGGGGAATTGGTTCTTGGATTCGCGCCTCCGAAACTGGCGTGCCACCAGGGCAGTCAACCCTCCGGTGCCGGTGGCGCTGCCCGCAAGGATGGCGGCGGTGGCAAGACATACGGGGCACATAGAAACCTCGGGGATCAGCTAAATGAACCCAGGGTCCCAAAAGCGGGACCTGGGGCACCCGCACCCGACGTGGCGCACTAGGCATTTTGCATGAACGGCGGCGGCTCGTCGGCGCTTGGTCCCCAGCTTGCGGGTACAGGGACGTTGAGCAACCGCAGGTAGACGCACATTTGCCCGCGGTGCTGGTACCAGTGGCTGAGCATCACGTCGCGCAGGAACTGGGCTCGGGGCTGGGCGAGAATCTCGCGACCGCCGGCGACCAGGCGCCAGGTCTCGTTCATGGCCTCATCATCGAATCCGGGCAGCAGCTCGCGCACCGCGGCGATGCACTCGTCAAATGCTGTCAGTATTTCCTGGCGGCTAGCGGGCTGATGGAAGTTGAAGCTGGACGGAGCCTGCGCCGGATTGGTCTGCACCAGCCGGAGCACTCCTACTGGAACGGTCGCCAAATGAAAGGCCAGTTGCCCGGCCGTCATGGACTTTTCATGCGGTTTCCAGGTGAGCTTGTCCTTGGGAACGCGTTCCAGGTATTTCCGGGTGATTGGCGCCTGGATTTCAAACTCCGCCAAAAACGATTGGGCGGTGGAAGCTGTGACTTCTGCGATGGACACGGTGACCTCCTTCGGTTTGCGGGGTCGAATCTTAGCGGGCGGGCGGCGATGATTCCGCGCGGCGGCGAATCTGTTCATTGATGTGCCCCCAGCCTGTATTCACGCCCCGCTTGTGGTCTTCCAGGATCAATCCAAAGCCGGAGTGACGGAACTTGATCACCGTGACGCCATCAGCCTCCGAGAGCCTGTACTGGACGTTGTTGGCGACCGGGGCGGACATGAAGAGAGGTCCAACAATCTCAAGGAGGGTGGGCCGCTTGATGGACTGCACATGGCCCCACAAATGGCCATTGTTGCTGCCCAGGTCGCGGTACCAGCGCCCGCCGGGCCAGGGCTCGAGCTTCATGGGCATCGCTGTGCCGTCGGGCATTTCATTGGCCTCGAGTTGCTCGAGCAGCGCCGCGAACGTGACCTCAAGTGATGCGTTGACGCGGATCTCCTGGTTCACAGTCAAAGAAAGACTTTCAATTTCTGAGAGTGTCGCCGTCATTGTTTCTCCTTGGGAGGATTTCGGGGGGAGTGATTTCGGGGCGGATTTTGATCTTCTTCGCGGACGCGCATCTTCGCCTCGGCGCGTTCCTTGATGCGATTCAACTGATGGGTCCAATAGCGCTCGAACGTTCCCGCCCACTCATGCAGGGGCTGGATCGCCTGGGCGTTGGTCCGGTAGAGCTTGTGGCGGCCATTGCGACGCGCCTGGACGAGGCCGACGTCGCGCAGTACGCGGAGGTGTTTGGACACCGACGGCTGATCGAGTCGCAGGATGGCCACGATCTCGCCCACCGGAAGCTCCTTCACCACAAGAAGGGTGAGGATCTCCCGTCGCCGCGGCTCAGCCACCGCGTTGAAGACATCGGAGGTGGTTGCAGCGCGCGCCATGAGAGGGACATTACATTCCCATATGGGAATATGTCAAGCATGATTTACTTTGCCCGCGTTGATTTTCCGGGTCGGTGACGGGCTTGCGTCGCCTGCCGGCTTGCTTTGTTCTCTGGGGGCAGCACGAGGGGAGGAGGGCCAGGACGGAACTTGCCGGCAGTTGATTCCGCAGATGGACGGGATAGGATGGTTCAAGCCCAATACTCTGAGGTCATGGATGCGGTCTTGTTTGTTTGCCCTGATTCTTCTGATTTGTGTACCGATATCATTGCATTCGCAATCGGAAGCGCCTGCACGCTACCAGCTTTACGGGGGCTATACCTGGCTCTCCAACACAATGAATGGATTCCCCGGCGCGCGGCAGTCGCTGAACGGGTGGGATGTGTCCATGGCCTTCGGGGCATGGCACTCGGTGCGGTTTAAACTCGACGCGTCCGGGTACCATGGAACCAATCTCAACGCCCCGCAGCATGGGTTATTCATTCTTGCCGGCGCGCAATACAGCCACACGATCAAGAGGGAGACCTTGTTCGCCGACGGGCTGGTTGGAGATGCTACATTTAACCGGAATTGGGGACCGCAAGGAACCCGCGCGGCGACCAGTGCTTTTACGAGTCTTGTCGGGGGCGGCCTGGACACGTCGATCTCGCGCCACTTTGCTTATCGCGTGAGCGGCGGGTTTCAATATACCTACACAGCCCTCATCGGGCCGGGGCCGGACTTCGCCCCTTACCGAGTCCGAGGGCTTCCCACCTACTTCGGGCGCATTTCAACCGGAGTGGTGTGGCTGTTTTGAGAGACAGCGATTAGCTGTTAGCTACCATCTCGTTCAGTGCACGGCGCGAGTCGGAATGGCTCGCAATCCAGTTCACCACGGAAGAATTCCCGCTCGAATCATCGGCCTGCCCCGGGGCAGCCGTTGAGCATATCGTCGTGTCTGACGTGAACGCGGAGGGACGCGCCCTGAAGACTGCCAAAAAATCTCGCTTTTTCTTCTACGGCACGGTGCTGCTCACGCTGGCGGTCGCGGACCTGGCGATGAAGGAAACGCCAGGCCAGGGGCAGAAACCCGCCGAGCACATGACCGGGATGGCGGTTACAAACACGGACCCGTCCGGGAATCCGTGCGATCAGATGGCGCAGATGGCGGGAATGAATGTGATGGGCGAGAGCATGGCGGCGATGGCCAATCACATGTGCATTACTCCGATGCGAGCAGCGGAGCCGGGCGATGAGCAAAAGGCAAGAGCCGTGATTGAGCAGGTAAGAACGACGATCGAGAAATACAAGGATTACAAGAAGGCAATCGCAGACGGATATGTACAGGCCAATCCGACAGTCGATCAACCCCAGTTTCATTTCAACAACGAGGCCAACGCGAAACTGGCGGATTCGGAATTCGATCCCACCCGCCCCACGTCGCTGCTTTACTTTCGCACTCCAATGCAGAAATTCAAGTTGGAAGGCGTAATGTTTACGGCCCGCCCCAACGCCACAGAGGATGAATTGAATCAACGTATCCCGCTGAGCGTTGCGCGCTGGCACAAGCACACAAATTTTTGCGGAGCCCCGGAGAACAAGGTCAAGGAGTACTTCGGCAAGAATCCGAAGTTCGGCATGTTCGGTTCGATCCACACCAAAGAGGCGTGCGACGCCGAAGGAGGAACCTTCCTACCGGTGGTGTTTACGTGGATGATTCACGTCTTTCCGTACGAGGATGACTTTAAAAATATCTTTTCGATGAACGACGATGTTCCTCACTTCAAGTAGGCTGGGCGCTGGACTCTGCCAGTTATTTCCGGTTAGGCGGTCAACCAATCGCAATCGAGAACTCACAGTCTGTCCCAGCCAACTTTCGGAGCAGTCGGCTGTGATTCCTCTTGCCAAATCATTCGCAAATCGAATCCAATTTCAACGGCGCTCCAGCCGGATATCCCACAAGAAGTATCATGGAATGCCGCCTGTTCAACTACGAGAACAATGAGATGACAATCGCTTCTGACCTCTTGCTGCAACATATCCGGACGCTGGTTGACGACAATGCGCGATGGCAAACGCTGATCGCCGATGACATTTTGTGGGAACTCGCTTATGCTCCTTCGCTTGGCCATCCGGCGCAACTGGCGGGCGGAAGGAAGCGGTCCGTCACGCAACCTGGTTCGTCGGTGCTGTGGAGAACTTCCGCTTCTTCGACCTCAATATATATGCCCTAGCCGATGTGCAAGGCGCAGTTGCCGAGGTCAAGGGGGAGGGGCTCATTGAGTCTACTGGCCGCATGTATCGCCAGGATTATGTGGTCTTCCTGCGAGCTGGGGACGGCAAGATCGCGTTCCTGAGGGAATATTTTGATCCGGTGCGTGCTGCCAAGGCACTGGACACACCGATTCTCGGCCTCGAATCCTGATGAGTCTGAATTGTTTTTGAGGAATCGGCACCTGTGAACCCATTGACACTCAGTTGGCTTCCGGATCGTGGGCAAAACAAGTAATTGCTAATTCGATAACAGGTTCCTCTGCCTGTTGTTAAAGTAGTAGTTTCTCCGAAGACGGTGATTCGACCGGAAGTCGGACGAACACAGCCACCTCTGAAAGCGTTTGCAGCCCCGCGGCGCGGCCATTTACGATGCGGCCCTATGAAGAACCTCGCGCTTTTTGTGTCTCTGTTTCTCCTTGCCGCTGCGCCTAGCATTCTTGCCCAAGCAGACGCATCGAACGATCCTCTGGCCCCCACCCGCGACACCAAGTCCGCCGTCGAGATCGATCGGGAGTGGCAGCAGTCTGTGGCGAAGTACGACGCGGAGCGCAACCGGCTGGTGGCGGAGGCGGAGAAGCAGGCGAACGATGGTCCCTATCGGCCCGACTGGGGCAGCCTGATGAAGTACGAGCAGCCACAGTGGTACAAGGACGCCAAGTTCGGCATTTTTATCCACTGGGGGGTGTATTCGGTGCCCTCGGCGGAGAATGAGTGGTATCCGCGCAACATGTACCGGCCTGACGAGGGCGCTTACAAAAATTTCCGCGAGCACTTTGCGAAGGGAGACGAGTCGAAGGGGTACAAGGACCTGATCCCGCTGTTCCGCGCCGAGAACTTCGACGCGGCGGCGTGGGCAAAGGTGTTCAAAGGGTCGGGCGCTCAATACGTGGTTCCGGTGGCCGAGCATCACGATGGATTCTCGATGTACGACTCTGGCCTGTCGGACTGGACGGTGGTCAAGATGGGCCCCAAACGCGACACGCTTGGCGAACTGGCCAAGGCGGTGCGGGCCGAGGGGCTGCACTTTGGACTGAGTTCGCATCGCGCCGAACACAACTTTTTCTATGATGGCGGGCGAGCGATTCGTTCGGACGTGAACGATCCGAAGTACGCGGGGCTGTATGGGCCGGCTCACCAGTGGTTCGAGGCCGGAGGCGACGACCACGGCCTGATCAATGACTGGACGTGGGTGAGCGAAGCCTGGACCCGTGACTGGCTGGCGCGCGATACCGAACTTGTCGAAAAGTACAAGCCGGAGATTGTCTACTTCGACTGGTGGATCGGGCAGCCGAATTTCCGCCGTACGGTCGCCGAGTTCGCCTCGTTCTACTACAACTACGCGGCAGCGCACGGTTACACGGGGGTCATCAACTTCAAAGACTACTCGCTGAACTGGAAGGCGGCGGTGCGCGACTTCGAGCGCGGCCAGCAGGACCACATCATTGCCGATCACTGGCAGACCGATACGTCAATCAGCGACAAGAGCTGGGGCTACATCGAGCACGACACGTTCAAGTCGCCGGAGTTCCTGGTTCATCAACTGGTCGACATCGTGAGCAAGAACGGCAACCTGCTGCTGAACTTCGGTCCCAAGTCGGACGGCACCATTCCCGATGAAGTCCGCACGACACTGCTCGAAATGGGCGCGTGGCTCAAGGTAAATGGCGAAGCCATCTATGGCACCACGCCGTGGAAAACCTTTGGGGAGGGACCGACCAAGGTGGTGGGCGGCGCGTTCCACGACACCGACACCAAGCCTTATACCGCCGAAGACTTCCGGTTCACGGCCAAGGGTTCGACCGTGTTTGCCATCGGGATGGCCTGCCCTGCCGACGGCAAGGGCGCCATTCACGCGCTCGGCAAATCTCATGAGGGCGCATCGCTTCCCGTAGCGTCTGTCGAGTTGCTGGGTTCTACTCAGAAAGTGGAGTGGAGGCAGACTGGCGACGCCCTCGAAGTGACCCTGCCCGCCGGCGCGACCTGCAAATACGGTTATGCGCTGAAGCTCACAGGGAAGTAGCTTCGCAGCAGCAAACCTGCGGCGGTTGTAAGACCCCGATCTTCGCATGCCCTCGCTTTGATACACTCCGAAGGCGGAGGCTCTCTCTTTGTTGACCGAGACCCATCGCACGCCGTCGCCCTTGACCCATCTCTCCGAAGAAGAAGATCTCTTTTACTCCACGGTGCGGAAGTTCGCTGAAAACACGATCGCGCCGCTGGTGCGCACCATGGACGAGGAGCAGCAGGTTGCCCCTGGGCTGGTGGAGAAAATTTTTGCGCTCGGACTGATGGGAATCGAGATCCCCGAAGAATTCGGCGGCGCGGGAGGAAGCTTCTTCGACGCCACCCTGGCCATTGAAGCCATCTCCACCGTCGATCCGGCGGTGGCCGTGCTGGTCGATGTGCACAACACCCTGGTGATCAACGCCCTGCGCCGCTGGGCGACCGAGGCACAGCAGCGTACGTGGCTTCCCCGCCTGGCATCCAACACCGTTGGAGCCTACGCGTTGAGCGAGGCTTCCTCGGGCTCTGACGCATTCGCACTGGTGACCCGCGCAGAGGCAATCGAGGGCGGCTATCGCCTCAACGGCCGCAAACTTTGGATCAGCAGTGCGCGCGAAGCAGGGCTGTTCATCGTCTTTGCCAACCTCAATCCATCGGCCGGCTACCGCGGCATCACCGCATTCCTGGTCGAGAAGGGCACGCCGGGATTCAGCGTTGGCCGCAAGGAAGACAAGCTGGGCATTCGCGCAAGCAGCACCTGCGAACTTCTCTTCGACAACTGCGAGGTCTCCGCCGGCAACCTGCTCGGCGAGCCCGGGATGGGATACAAGATCGCCATTGAAACTCTCAATGAGGGCCGCATCGGTATCGGCGCGCAGATGCTGGGCCTCGCCGAGGGAGCATGGCGTCATGCGGCGCGTTATGCGCAGGAGCGGCGCCAGTTTGGCAAGCCCATCGCCGAATTTCAAGCCGTGCAGTTTGCGCTGGCGCAGATGGCCACCGACATCGAAGCCGCCCGCCTGATGGTTTACAATGCCGCCCGCCTCAAGGACACGGGCCGGCCCTTCGTTCGCGAGGCGGCCATGTGCAAGCTGATGGCATCGCAGGTTGCCGAGCGGACGGCGAGCCAGTGCGTGGATATCTTCGGAGGCAACGGCTTCGTCCGCGATTATCCGGCCGAGAAATATTTTCGCGACTCCAAGATCGGCAAGATCTACGAAGGCACGTCGAACATGCAACTGGCTACAATCGCCAAGCAGGTGCTAAAGACTGGCCTTTGACTCTAAATCCGCTCGGCAACGGCCACCCGCGGAATGTCCTGCAGGTCCGGTATGAATTCGATCTGCCTGAATCCGGCGGCGGCAAGTAGCTCATCGGCGGCCCGCGCCTGCCCGTAGCCGATCTCGAGCGCGATGAAGCCGCCAGGAACCAGCACGCCGGGCGCGGCCGAAATCAGCCGCCGGTAGACGTCGAGTCCATCCACACCGGCGAACAGAGCCAGCGCCGGCTCATGGTCGCGCACCTCGACAGACATGGATTCGCGGTCGATGGTGGGCACGTAGGGCGGATTGGCGACCACAAGGTCGAAACGCTCGCCCGCGATGGGCGCGAGCAGATCGCCCTGCAAAAAGCGAATGCGGGGCCGGACGCCGTTGTGCTGTGCGTTTTCGCGGGCAATCGTCAGCGCCGCATCGGAAAGATCGGTGGCGGTGATCTCGGCCGCGGGTATAGCGCGCGCCAGCGCTATCGCAATCGCACCTGAGCCGGTGCAGACATCGACAATGCGCGGCGCGGCGCGAAGGCGGCCAAGCTCGATTGCTTTCTCGACCAGGTGTTCCGTCTCCGGGCGTGGGATCAATACATCCGGCGTGACTTTGAACGGAAGCCCAAAGAACTCTGATTCGCCGACGATGTACTGGATGGGCTCGCCGCGCTGACGCCGGTCGAGCAGGCTCGCGAATCGGATCGCAGTGCATCCGCCAAAGTCTTCGTCAAGATGCGCCATCAGCCAGGCCCGGTTCTTCCCTACCAGGTGAAGAAGCAAGGTCTCGGTATCACGGCGTGCCCGATCGGCATGCGGTCCGGTGCCCAGTTGCTCTTCGCCCTTGCGCAGCCACTCCCGCAGCGTCATCGTGCCGCCTGTCAAGCTGCCTGGGTTTCGGCTTTCAGTTGTTCCGCCTGGTAGTGCGCAATCAGGGCATCGACGATGGGCTGGAGGCGGCCTTCCATCACGAGGTCGAGCTGGTGCAGCGTGAGGCCGATGCGGTGATCGGTGAGGCGGTTCTGGGGGAAGTTGTAGGTTCGGATCTTCTCGCTGCGATCGCCTGAGCCCACCTGCTGCTTGCGCTCTTTGGCCAGCGCTGCATTTTGCCGGTCCATCTCCTGCTCGTAAAGCCGCGAACGCAGCACGCGCATGCCCTTTTCGCGATTCTTGATCTGCGACTTCTCGTCCTGGCAGCTGACAACGGTATTGGTTGGAATGTGGGTTATGCGCACCGCCGAATATGTCGTATTGACCGACTGTCCACCCGGCCCCGACGAGCAGAACGTGTCGATGCGCAGATCCTTGGCTTCGATCTTGATGTCTACATCCTCGGCTTCGGGCAACACCGCAACCGTAATGGCCGAGGTATGCACCCGGCCCTGGGTTTCGGTCTGAGGCACACGTTGCACGCGATGCACGCCGCTCTCCCACTTGAGCTGCGAGTAGACGCGGTCGCCTTCGATGATGGCGATCACTTCCTTGTATCCGCCGACGCCGGACTCGGACAAAGACATCACCTCGACCTTCCAGCGATGCTGCTCGGCAAAGCGCGTGTACATGCGGAACACCTCGGCCGCGAACAGCGATGCTTCGTCGCCGCCAGTGCCCGCGCGGATTTCGAGAATCACGTTCTTCTCGTCATTGGGGTCTTTGGGCAGCATCAGCAGTTTCAGCTCTTCTTCGAGAGCGGCGGCGCGCGGCTCAAGGGCGGCGATCTCCTCTTCCGCCATGGCGCGCAGGTCCGGGTCGCTCTCGGCCAGCATCCCGCGCGCATCGGCAAGCCCTTGCCGCGCCTGCTTCAGCTCGCGATACTTCTCCACCAGGGTCTCGATCTCGCGCAGCGACTTGGCGGTCTTCTGATATTTTTCGTGGTCGTTGATAATTTCAGGCAGGGCGAACTGCGCCTGCAGTTCGTTGTAACGCTGCTCCATCTGTTCCAGACGATCTAACATGTGCCCTCCGGCACCTGCGGTGCGGCAGATTTTTGGATGAGTGTATTGGCAACACGGAAAAAAGCGCAGAAACGGTATGGGCGGCGGGCGCCGCTAGAGGAGGGCCGGAACTGGGAGGTGGAGAGTCATACTCACATAAATATTCTAACTCGAAAACGATCTGGACTGGACCGTTCGTCCTGCCGGTGTGCCGTTTGGCCGCTTCTCGCCGTCATACGCGAAATTTCCGTTGCAGTTGTTAACCGGATGGACGGGATTAGCGTATTGTTTTTGGGTAATCCGGAGGAATCATCGAGTGAACTGGAAGGCCATAGCAATCCTTGTATCCATGGCGGCGGGAATCCCCGCAACGGCGCAGCAAGCGGCATTGAAGGGCATTGAAGTCAGCGATATGGACCGGTCGGTGAAGCCGTGCGACGACTTCTACGACTATTCGAACGGCGCCTGGCGGGCGCAGAATCCCATTCCGGCGTCGATGGACCGCTGGAGCCGGCGGTGGAAAGCCGGCGAAGACAACAAGGATCAGCTGCGCAAGATCCTGGAAGAGATATCGGCCGCTCCCGAACAGCCCAAGGGTACCCCGGCACAGTTGACCGGCGACTTTTACGGGGCCTGCACGAATGTAAAAGCCATCGACGCGGCCGGCATCACTCCCTTGAAGTCTTATCTTGCAGCCATCGACGCGATCCAGAATCCGGAGGACCTGCAGAAGGAACTGGCGGAACTGCAGGCGATCGGGGTGCCGGTGCCGTTCTCGTTTTCATCGACGCAGCACCCGCACGACCCGACCAGGGTGATTGCGGAGGTGGGCGCGGCCGGCCTGGGCCTGCCGGACCGCGATTATTACGTGAAAACCGAGCAGAGATTCGCCGACGCGCGGGCTGGCTACCTGGTGTACGTAGCGAAAATTTTCATCCTGGCGGGCGCCTCCGAGGCTGACGCCAAGGCCGGGGCGCAAACCGTGATGACGTTCGAAACCGCACTGGCCAAGGCTTCGCTCGATAATGTGGCTCTCCGCGATCCCCATGCGACCGACCACGTGGGCAATCTCGATGCCCTGGAGAAAATGACGCCGCACTTCGATTGGAAAGCCTTCGTGAAGAGCACGGGCGTGACACCGGGCGATCTGAATGTGGACCAGCCGGTGTTCATGGCCGAGGTCGAGCGGCAACTCGTGTCCACTTCCATCGCAGACTGGAAGACCTACCTGCGCTGGCAACTGCTGAACACGGCGGTGCGGGTTCTGTCGCAGTCATTCGTGGATGCGAACTTCGCGTTCTATCAGAAGGAACTGGCCGGAGTGGGCGAGCTGAAGCCGCGCGGCACGCGCTGCGCCGAACAGGCCGACTCTCTGCTGGGCGAGGCATTGGGGCAGGAGTACGTGAAGCGCTACTTCCCTCCCGAGGCCAAGGAGAGAGCGGAGAAGATGGTCGCCAACATACTCTCGGCGATGCACGACACCATCGAGGGAGTCGACTGGATGACTCCCGATACCAAGAAGAAGGCGCTTGAAAAGATGGCGACCTTCCAGGTGAAGATCGGTTATCCGGACAAGTGGAAGGACTACTCGTCAGTCAAGATCGATCGCGTTCACTATTTCGAGGATTTCGTGGCCGGCTCGCGGTTCGTGGTGGCTGACGACTGGGCGCAGATCGGCAAGCCGGTGAACCGGGGCCGCTGGGGCATGACGCCCCCCACCTCAAACGCATACTACAACCCGCTAATGAACGAGATCGTGTTTCCGGCCGGCATCCTGCAACCGCCGGCGTTCAGCATGAACTACTCGGACGCTGTGAACTATGGGGCCATCGGGGTGGTGATCGGCCACGAAATCTCGCACGGCTTCGACGACCAGGGCGCGCAGTTCGACTCCACCGGCAGGCTGGAAAACTGGTGGACGCCCGAGGACCTGACCAAGTTCCAGGCCAAGACAGGATGTGTGGTGAAGCAGTTCGACGGCTACCGCATCGACGGACCTGACGATATCCACATCAACGGCAAGCTGGTGCTGGGCGAGTCGATCGGCGACCTGGCGGGGCTGAAGATCGCCTATCGCGCATTCAAGAAGACGGCGCAGGGCCAGTCGAACGAGAAAATCGACGGCTTCACGCCGGATCAGCAGTTTTTTATTGCGTGGGGTCAGTTCCGCGGCGACGCTACGCGGGTTGAAACGCAAAAGCTGATGGTGCAGGGCGACCCGCATCCGGTGGCGAAATACCGAGTGCTCGGACCCATGTCCAACTTCCCGCCGTTTGCTGAGGCGTTCCAGTGCAAAGCTGGTTCGCCCATGGTGCGGCCTGATTCGGAGCTGTGCGTGGTCTGGTAAGTGCGACATTCTGTGAGACGGATCCCAGGTCTCAGAGGGGAGACCTGGGGCACCCCAGGCGAGACCACTCAGGCAAATTTCGCGAGCCTCACACCCGTGGGCCTGAAAGCAGCTGCGCGAATTAACGCTAAAGGGAGCTATTCGATTTACGCAAAGTTAACCTGGGGCCAAAAAGCGTTGTTGTAAATGTACTGAGCTTTGATGTATAGCTATCGTAAGTTCTCTCCAATAAGATCTGGAAATCCATGGATGGGTGGACCCCCTACTATGCCATTTGAGCGGCTGTGTCTCGCTTTCTGCTTAGTCTTCGTAAGTAATTGCATCGCACAGAACGTTACGCGATCTTCTCACGTGTGGATGATTACCGAGGAGAATCACAGTTATGAAGACGTCGTCGGCAACTCGCAAATGCCTTATTACAATCAGCTAATCGATAAATATGGATTGGCCACCCAGTTCTATTCCGATCAACACAGTTCCCTGCCTGCATTGATGTGGCTTGTTGCCGGAGCGCCGGTTGAGCCGAACAACAATACGGTTTCATGCAACCATCCCGAGGACAACGTCGTCCGCGAACTCCTGAAGCAGGGGTACACGTGGAGGTCTTACCAGTCCAACATGCCCTCCGCCGGCTTTAAGGGACTTTATGGAGGCAAAGGCAAGACCTACTATCGCCGCCACAATCCGCTGATCGACTTTACCGATGTCTGCCCCGGCACCGGGCAGGACAAAAACAGTGTGCCTTACTCCCAAATGGCAAAGGACTTCGCGCACGGCGACACCGTCAACTATGCCTACATCACCCCGGATGCGGTCGAAGATGGGCACAGCGGCAGTCTCCTGGCCGCGGATCAGTGGCTTCAGGACAACGTTCCGGCGATTCTCGCGCGGCCCGAGTTCAGCGGCGGAGGCGACGGCATTCTTTTTATCGTCTGGGATGAAGGCACGCTTTCTACGGATAGGCGTTGTTCGGACACCGTTGCGGTGGGATGCGGTGGCCGCACCGCGACTCTCGTGATCGGTCCGCTCGTGAAGCCTGGTTACCAGTCGACGATCACCTACCACAACGAGAACGTATTGAAGACGGTGTGTGCGGCCATGGCTCTGTCACCTTGTCCAGGCGCCGCGCAAAATGCCGCGCCCATGGCAGACTTCTTCAAGTCGGCTTCCTCTGGAGGCTCATCCGACAGCATTGTGATCTCAACTCCAGGAAACGGCGCTACGATCGTCGGCGCTCTTCACCTGATTGCGAGCGCATCTGAGAGCAAGACTGTGAGCCAGACGCAAGTCTGGGATAACGGCGTGAAGCTGGGCGTATATGGCAAACAAATCGATGCCGCCTATAATCTGTCGCCCGGCAAGCACACAACCACGGTACTCGATCTCGATTCATCCTATCGAGATATCCGTAAGTCGTCTGTAACTTACACCGTGGAGTCATTAGTCAACGGGTTACAAATCCTGTCGCCCACACCGAATGAAGTTATTAATATGTCGACCGTTCACGTCGTTGCTCAAGCAAGTGAATCAGTCCCGGTAAGTCAGATGCAGGTCTGGGATAACGGGGTCAAGCTGGGCCGGTATGCCGGGTCAAACGTGAATGAGTATTTCAGCCTGGCACCCGGGTCTCACACCCTTACCGTCATCGACCTCGACGGCAATTACAACGATCTTCATCAATCCAGCGTCTTCTATTCGGTGCAATAGTCGGGCGATCAGAAGCACTCGATATGATCGCACGCATTCATCAACGGCATCTGCAGGTTTGAGTCGTGGTCGGGGTCGGAGTAGATCGTGATCGTCGCAGGCTTGTAGTCCTCGGGTCTGGCGGTCATGATGTTGGGCACAAACGTCTGCGGGTTGCGGTCGTAGAGCGGGAACCACGTGCTCTGAATCTCGACCATCACCGTGTGCCCGGCCTTGAATACGTGGTCGACATCGTGCAGGCTGAAGCGGTACTCGCGCACCGACCCTACCCGCAGCGGCCGGCCCTGCGCGAAGCTGTCGAGATAGCGGCCGCGAAAGATCTCCTCGTTGGTCATCAGCTGATAGCCGCGCATTCTCTCATCGGGATCATCGGATGGGTACTCGTCAATCAGCTTCACTACCAAGTCGTTATCCGTACCGGTGGTGGAGGCGAAGATGTCGGCGGTGACTTCCCCCGTGACCACGAGGTCTTTCTTAAGCACGGAAAGCTTCCAGACAGCGACATCCGGACGGCCGGTGACAAAACGTTGGTCTTCGGTAAGCCAGTTAAACCATTGCGATCCGTCGGAATACGTGGGCTGGATGGGCCGGTGCCGATAGGGCACGGGGTTGGCCGGATCGCTGAGGTAGGCGGCCTTTGCCGGCGCGCGCGGTTCGGCCCAGCTCAGCTTGCCATCACTCTCCAGATGCAGGCTGGTCGGTTCCGATTCCTTGGGGGGAAAGTGGGCGTAGCGTTTCCACGTATTCGAGCCGGTTTGGAAACTGGCGGTGTCCTCAAGATCGAATCCGGGCTCATCTTTCAGATAATGCGCGAAAAACTTCGCCTCGATCTGTTCGCGGAACTCCTTGCCAATGGGCTCGCCATACCCGAGGTTGCCGAGGTGGCGGGACGAGGAGAACCAGGACCCGTGTCTCCAGGGGCCAAGCACGAGAAAGTTGTCGTGCCTTTCATCGTGAGGCTCGAGCGTCGCGTACTCGATCTGCGGGCCCCACATATCTTCCTGATCGTAGTAGCCGCCTACGGTGAGGGTGGGGACGGCGACCGTGTTCAGATCGTGCTCGACTCCGCGCGAGGACCACACCAGGTCGTAGGCGGGATGCTCGAGGAACAGCTTCCAGGTGGGCAGCATCTTCGAACCCGACCGCTTCACATCCTCTTCAAAGCTGCCACGTTCGAGAAAGTAGTCGAACCCGTCGCGGGGCTTGCCGGTTTTGTCTTTGCCGTAGCTCACGTCGGTGGATTCTTTGTTGCTTTCGAGGCCGTAGACATAGTCGTATCCGTAGGTCTGGCGGAAGGCACCATTGTGGAAGAAGTCATCTCCCATCCAGACGTCGATCATGGGGGCCTGGGGCGAGATCGCCTTCACGGCCGGGTGGGGATCAATCCCCGCCGCCATGGCCAGAAATCCCGGATAGCTGGTGCCGATAAAACCCGCGCGGCCGTTGTTGCCCGCGACGTTTTTGAGCAGCCACTCGACGGTATCGTAGGCGTCGGTGCTCTCATCGATGGCTTTCGCATCATGGTGGTCCGCCATGGGGCGGCTCATCACGAACTGGCCCTCGCTCTTGAACCGCCCGCGAATGTCCGCTCCCACGTAGATATAGCCGGCGCGCGCCAGTTCCGGCCGCATGCGGAAAAACGAAGTCCGGGTGGTCACGTCCACGCCGTACGGCGTCCGCTGGATAAGGAACGGCAGCGGCGCGGCGATGTCGGCAGGCTTCAGGATCACGACATGCAGTTTCACGCCGTCGCGCATGGGGATCATCGCCTCGGACCGCTGATATTCGTGGAACACATGATGCACGGGGTCGCCGGTGCGGCGATAGGTGATCTCCTGTTCAAACGATCCTACGACGCCGATGCTGCGTCCGGCCCCGTCGACATTGAAGCGGAACGTAATCTTCGAGCCCGGCACCGCGAACTCTGTCGTGCCCGTCTGGGTGAGTTCGGAAGGCACGCTGCGATCTGACTCAGACACCAGCCGCCCATTCTGCACATAAAAACTGAGCGGAGAATCCGGCTCTGCCGGATCGGTGTATTCCCCGGTGAAATTCTCGAGTGCGGCGGCGGCCGGGGCCTGGGCCGCGGCGGGCATCCGGCCGGCGGCGAGCGCGCATGGAATCAAGGCAAGACAAACAACGGCTGAGACGATCCTTGATCGAAGCAAAAGGGAGCGGAGCAAAAGACCTCCAGGGAAATTGAACGGTTTGCAGGACGATGGCCGCTTTCGAACCCGGCTTTAGCGGCTCCAAAGCTAGGTGTCATTCTAACGGCCCCCGGCCAAGGTCGCAGGATTGAGGAGTCGAAAAGTCCTCCGCAAACCCCAACCAGCCATTCCGGGTCGGGATTCGCAGACATACGGGTTTCCCCATCATTCAAAATCTGTAAAGATAGGAGCTATGACGACGAGTGTAGCCGCCGCTTCGCAAGTGTTTGCCGCCCGCATCGGGCGGATTGAGGTTTCCGCAACCATGGCCGTGGCCGCCGAGGCCGCCAAGCTGCGCGCCCAGGGGGCGAACCTGGTGGATTTTGGCGCAGGCGAGCCGCATTTTCCGACCCCGCGCCATATCAAGGACGCGGCCATAGCGGCGATCGAGGCCAACTTTACCCGCTATACCGTGGTGCCGGGCATTCCCGACGTGCGCAAGGCTATCGTCCGGCGCCACGCCTGCGATTTCGGCTCCGATTACGGCCTCGACGAGGCCATCTTCACCACCGGCGGCAAACTGGCCTTGTTCAATGCCATCCAGGTGCTGGTGGATCACGGAGACGAGGTCGTCCTTCCTGTTCCCTACTGGGTCAGCTTCAAAGACATCATCCAGTATGCGGGCGGCAAAGTCGTCTTTCTCGAAACCAGCGAGCAGGAGAGCTTCCGGATCACGGCCGACGCCATCGAGAAGGCGATTACGCCGCGGACCAAGGCCATCATTCTCAACTCACCGTCGAACCCGGCCGGCTCCGTCGTCACCGCCGAGGACCTGGAGCGCATTGTTCACCTGGCCCACGACCGAGGTATATTCCTGCTCTTAGACGAGTGTTATGTCTACCTGAACTACGCGGGCAAACCCGTATCCGGCGGTTCCTTCACCTGGGCCAAGGAGCACCTGGTCATCCTCGGATCGCTCTCCAAGACCTATTCGATGACCGGCTGGCGCGCGGGCTTTGCGCTGGCCTCCAAAGCGATTGTCGCCAATCTCAGCAAGCTTCAGTCTCAATCCACGTCGAACGCCTCGAGCGTTGTGCAGAAGGCCGCCATCGCAGCGCTGAACGGCTCGCAGGAGTGCGTGCGGGAGTTTCGCGCCGAATTCATCGAACTGCGAAATTACATGCTGGCCCGGCTGGCCGAGATTCCCGGTGTGACCTGCACCCGGCCTGAGGGTGCGTTTTACGTTTACCCGAACATCTCGGCATTTCTGGGCAAGGGGGGCATCCAGACGGCCACCGAATTGGCCACGCGCCTGCTTCACGAAGCCCACGTGGTCGCGGTGCCCGGCGAGGCCTTTGGCACGGGAGAGCATATCCGTCTTTCCTACCCGGTGACCAAACAGAGCATCGACGAGGGAACCCGCCGCATGGCAGAATTCCTCAAACAGCTGGTTTAGAGTTAGCTCCCGAGGCCGGAGCCAGCCTCCCAACCGGACGCTATCGCATAACCAGAGGCAGTGTAGCCGGGGCCGATCCCTTTGCTGTATCGGCCTGGACCGTAGGGGCCGCATGCCCGTTAGACCACCCGCAAGATGCACGTTCCTCTGGTGTTGTGCCCAAAACCCCGGATTCGCCAAAAGAATGTATCTGCGGTCACTGTTCAAACCGTGTGTTTGTCACTTAGGATGTGTCTTCCATGTCGAAACGTATTGATTTTCGTCCTGTCATCCTTGCGGGAGGCAGCGGAACCCGCTTCTGGCCACGCTCCCGCCGTGCCCGGGCCAAGCAGGTTTTGGCGCTCGATGGTGAGCGCTCCATGATCCAACAGACGGTCGAGCGCCTGAAGCCACTGGCCGGGCTCGATCGCACCTGGGTGATCACCAATGAATATCTGGCCCACGAAATTGCAGACCAGCTATGCGGCGTGCCTGCGGAGCAGATCGTTTCAGAGCCCGTCGCCCGCAACACCGCGCCTGCCTGCGGACTGGCCGCGTTTATCATCGAACGCCAGAATCCCGACGCGGTTCTCGGTATTTTCCCTTCCGATCATGTGATTGCGGACGAACCCCGATTTCTCAAAGCCCTGCAGAAGGGCATCACCCTGGCTGCGGCGGCAGAGAACATGGTGGTTCTGGGGATAGAACCGACCCGAGCCGAAACCGGTTACGGGTACATTGAGACCGGCGACTTCACTCCTGACGATTCAGCCCTGCGGGTACGCCGTTTCACCGAGAAACCCAATCAGCTCAGGGCCGAGGAGTTCGTCGCCGCGGGAAATTATTACTGGAACTCAGGCATATTTCTGTGGTCGGCGCGAACCCTCGCTGATGCGGTCCGCGAACATCTTCCCGAAACCGCGCCGATGCTGGAGAAGATTGCCTCTTGCTTCGGCACCCCGGAATTCGAGGAGTGTTTTCGCGAGTTTTATCCCAAGTGCGAGAACATCTCGGTAGATTATGCGGTCCTCGAACCACGTTCCGCCAAGGGTGAACACAAGTCCCGGCTCTACTGTCTTCCAGCGGAATTCAGCTGGAACGATCTTGGCTCGTGGGCATCGCTCTACGAATACCAGGTGGAGACCAGGCTGCGGGGCGACGGCGACGGAAACGTTGCGGAGACCGACGGCCATCTCACGATCGAGGCTGGGAACAATTACATTTACAGCCCCAAGAAGTTCGTCGCGCTGGTGGGCGTCGAGAACCTGGTGGTGGTCGATACCGAGGACGCGTTGCTCATCGCGCATCGCGACCATTCACAGGACGTGGGAAAAATTGTCAAGGAACTTCAGATAATTCGCACGGAATTGATCTGATCCCGAGCCCGGCTTCTCATCCTGACCGCTTTCTGCGGTCAGGATGGGAAGCCCCGTTTCCGCGGGGCCAACTCCGCATCAAACTGGCCCAGATCGTCCCTCTCGTGAAACTCGCCTGATTTCTTTGGTTAGACTCGTTTCAAGGAGAACGTCAGACCCAGGATGTCCCATCCCCAGATCAAGTTTGGAACCGACGGCTGGCGCGCGGTGATCGCGGACGACTTCACGTTTGCGAACGTTCGCACGGCGGCTGAAGCGATCGCCGCGTACGTCCACGCGAAGGAAGATCCTGCCAAAGGCCTCTTTATCGGATATGACACGCGCTTCGGGTCCAGGGCATTTGCCCGGGCTTGCGCCGAAGTGGTCGCAGCCACAGGAATCCCGGTGCTGCTGGCCAACGACATTACGCCGACCCCGGCATTGAGCTACGGCGTTCGCGGGCTGAGCGCGGCGGGCGGCATCATGATCACGTCGTCCCACAATCCCGCCCAATGGAACGGCGTCAAGTACAAGGCCTGGTATGGCGGGTCGGGCAAGCCATCGATCATCGCGGAGATCGAGTCGTTTCTCGGCCAGCCAGTCGCGAAAGCCCTGCAGCCTGCCGCGATTGAGGAGTACGACTTCCTGCCCGCTTATCTCGGAGCCATCGAGAGCTTCGTGGACCTCGACCTCATCGCCCGATCGGGGCTGAAATTCGCTGTCGACTCCATGTACGGCGCCGGCCGCACCATCCTTTCCGAAATATTCACTCGCCTCGGCGTCGATCACGTGCAGATCCGCGGACAGGTGGATCCGCTTTTTCCGGGCATCAATCCGGAGCCCATCGAACCACACATCCGCGCCCTGGGTGAAGCCGTCGTGGCGCACGGCTGCCATGCGGGCCTGTGCACCGACGGCGACGCCGACCGCATCGGGGCTACCGATGAGCATGGCAATTTCGTTGATCCTCACAAGATTTTCTCCGTGCTGTTGAGCTGGGTACTGCGCCGCAAGGGCTGGCCGGGCGCCGTGACCCGCGCGTTCAACACCACGAAAATGCTCGACCGCATCTGCAAGAAGTACGGCCGGGAGCTGATCGAGCACGGCATCGGATTCAAGTATGTTTGCGACCTGATGCTGGAGCGCGAGATCCTGATGGGTGGCGAGGAGTCGGGCGGAATCGGCTTTCAGCGGCATCTGCCCGAGCGCGACGGCCTTCTGAACGCACTGCTGCTGGCCAATGTAATGGCCGATGAAGGCAAGACTCTGGGCCAGCTCGTCGCCGACCTCCAAGCCGAGTACGGCGAGCACTATTATGGCCGCATCGACCTGCATATCCCCGACGACGTGAAGAAAGCCGCCATTGCGAGGGCAATGACGCTCAATGCCGGGGACCCCGCCTTTGGCAGCATTGCGATCGTTCGCCGGGAGACCCTCGACGGTGTCAAGTTTTACCTCGACATGCGAGAAGCGCAGGGCAAACCCAACGCTGCCGAGACGTGGATCCTGTTCCGCGCCAGCGGCACCGAGCCCCTGATGCGCATCTACAGCGAATCCGTTTCGCCTGAAACAGTCAACCGGCTTCTCGAATCAGGGCGTACGTTCGCGCTCGGAAGCTAGTCCGAGAGAAAGAGAAAAATGTTCATCCACATCTTCGGGTTCCGCTGGAAACCCAACGCCACTGAAGCCGACAAAGCCCGCGCCACCGAGGAGATTTTGGCCTTTCGCGGTCATATTCTCGGCTTGATTGATGTGCACGTGGGGCCGAACGTTTCTCCGCATGGGCAGGGCTACACATTCTGCGGGCTGATGACCTTCACCGACAAGGCCGCGGCGGACGCCTATACCGCCCATCCCATGCACCAGGCTCTGCTCAAGTGGCTGGTTCCGCTCATCGACCCGGTAGAGCTGGACTTCGACGCCTAGGCTCCACAACAATTTGACGTTTTCAAGACGCGCATAGGAGTTATGCTGGCACATGCTCACCCACGTGTCGCACTGGCGTGCCGCGTTGTTAACGCTGCTGCTGGTGTGCGCCGTCAGGGGATTCGGCGCGCCGGCGCCTCCCGGTCCGCTCCTCATAGTAAGACTGGGAGAGAAAGCCAATTGCCCTCGCTGGCCCCTGGCAGTTTCATCCCGGCGACGACATGAAATGGGCAGACCCGCAGTTCTCTGACTCGGACTGGGGATGGCTCTCGGCTAATCGGACGTGGGCCAGGCAAGGATACTTCAAATACACCGGATATGCCTGGTACCGGCTGCACTTACAGTTTCAGCAGGAGGGCGTTGAGTTCCCAAATGTCGCCCTGCTAATGACGCGCGTGGATGACGCCTACGAACTCTATTGGAACGGAGTTCTGGTGGGGCGCAACGGAAAGTTTCCGCCCAATCCTACCTGGCCCGAGTTCGGGCAGCCACCACAGATCATCGGGCTGGGTCAGGTTCGTGAAGGCGTGCTCGCTCTGCGTGTATGGAAGGCGCTTCCGATCTCAGATGACTCAGGCCTGCGGGGCGGATTCGAATTACCGCCGCTGGCTGGAACGCCGTATGCAATCGCCATGCAGAAAACCCGGCTGGATTACCTTTGGCTGCGAAACCGCCAATTGTACTTCGGTCTGAATTTCCTGTACGGGATAGTCGGGTTTCTGACCCTGATCGCGTGGATGCGCAACCGTCAGCAGTGGCAGCTTTTCTGGATGGCGGGATTTGCCATCACCCGAGTGGTGGAGATGTTGATTTACAACCTGCGGCTGCCATGGCCACAGCCCGTTGCCAATGCGCTCTGGCAGCCTTTTTCAGCGTTTCACTCGGTTTGTTTGTGGTTTCTGCTATTGTGGCTTTTGCAACTGCGCCAAAACGGCCCCGTGGTCAGGTTGACGCGCGTGTGCGCCTGGATCGCGGTGACAACTGACACAGTGGACGGTCTGTTGAACCTGCTGATGTGGAGGCCAGGATGGCGTGTCCCGGTCCAGATCACCGATGGTGTGCTTACGGCGGTGTATACCGCGACCCTAATGCTTCCGCTGGTGCTGGTAACCATCGCGGTCACCCGTCGCGGAGGACTCAATAAGACCCGCTGGGTCGTTGCAATCTGCGCCTTTGTTGCTGGCATGGTGGAAGTGATCCGCAATGCGGCTCCACAGGGAGGCCGATTTACGCATTGGACATTCGGCAACCTGTTCGACGCCCCGTTGCTGGTATGGAATGGCAATGCCGTTTCGATTGTGACCGTCACGAGCACACTCGTCTTGTTGGCGAGCGCATTCGCTGTCTATCGCAGTTTTAAGGAGAACCGCCGGCGGCAACTTTTGCTCAATCAGGAGTTCGAGAATGCAAGGGCACTCCAGCAGGTACTTATCCCAGAAGAACCGCCAGCCGTGCCGGGCTTCAGGGTGAGCAGTGCTTATCGTCCGGCCCTCGAAGTTGGAGGCGATTTCTTCCAGATCATGCCGCTGGGAAATGCCGATGAAAGCACGCTGATCATTCTGGGTGACGTGAGTGGAAAGGGGCTCAAGGCTGCGATGGCGGTATCGTTCATCGTGGGAGCGCTTCACGCCATGGTTGAGCGCATCTCCAACCCCGCGACTCTGCTCTCTGAACTGAACAAACGCCTTCTTGGCCGCCTTGAGAACGGATTTACGACCTGCCTGGCATTACGCCTCGAGCGGGATGGCCGGTGTTCGATCGCCGGCGCGGGTCACCCCGCGCCTTTTATCGGCGACCGTGAGCTTCAGATCAAGAGCGGGCTGCCGCTGGGGTTGTTCCGCGGCGAGGTCTACGAGGAAGTGGAATTCATTCTGCAGCCCGGAGAAACCTGCATGCTTTACACGGATGGCCTTACCGAAGCTCGCAACAAGAACGGTGAGCTTTTCGGAGAGGAGCGATTGGCAAAGCTCTTCGCCGCATGGCCTACGGCGCTGCGGGCCGCCGAAGCGGCCATCGAGTTTGGCCAGGATGATGATGTGACCGTCCTCAGCTTCACTCGATTGAGGGTTGAGGCGGCTGGCTCCGAAGCTGAAGCCGTTGGTTCGACAGCTATCGAATCCGGCGAGACTTCAACGGCGGCGATCGGATAGCCGGCGGAAACGACCGGGCGATCAGATTGTATCGTCGAGATACTCCTTCTCGGCCTGGAAGATTTTCTCAGTTGCTCCTCTCACATCCTTCGTGATTTTGGTCCATATCGGATTCATATCGGACGGTTTCAGCTTGCCCTCTTTCTTCTCTTTTTTGTACGCCTCGAGTTTTTCCAAGCCCTCCTGGTACGCTGGCGTCTGTTTCACCAATTGGAAAGCCACCGCAATCACCACCCCAACGTCGTCCTTCAATTCGACGGGGACCTTTGCGTAGACTTCGTCGTAGTGCTCCTCGATCCACTGAAAGGCGATGGGAAGCACAACGGCAGACACCCAGGTTTGATAGGCGTCAAGAGCCTCGACTCCCGCGATCAGGGAAGGGTGGTTTTCCCATTCATTTAATAATCCTTTTATGCAGGAATGCTGACCGGGGAAATAGGATGTGCCGCGCTTAATGATTGCCGCCATGTTCGATCTCCTTTGCTGCAGATTCGGTTGAACTGCGTGGATCGCAGAAGTGGGACGATGCCCGTCGGGGGGCGCAAACTTCTTGGCTGAAACTGTGCTTCAAAGAATCTGTCTGATAGGACCGGGAGGGAAACTCGCCCTAATGCATAAGCGGAATAGACCCGGTTGTCAAGGACATTTCCCCGCATGAAATTTTTGCGCATGCGCGTAGCCGTGCATTGATCTGCGAAAGGTCTGAGCCGTTGCAGCCCAGTCGGCATGCCTTTGAAGCGCGCTGGCTGTTGGACGGCGATTACGCGCCTTCGCCGACCGCGCCGATGACAGCCACCTTGGCCCGCTTCCCAAGCCGAACCACGATCCGCGCCGGAAGTGCGTCCATGGGAAAGACCGCGTTGGCTGCCAAGTCGCCATCCAGCTTCACGGCTTTCTCTGCGATTTTCCGGTTGGCCTCCGCACCGCTGGCGGCCAGATTCAATTGAACCAGCAGCTTCGGCAGCCGGATCTGGAGACCACCGTCCCCTCCCGGCGGACCGGCCACGTCGGCATAAGCTATGTGAACCTCTTCGAGGTCCTCGCTGGCGGCCTTCTGCTGGAACATGCGTGCCCAGTTCTCATCCGCGTGCGCAGCCGCAGCCTCGCCATGAAAGCCCGCGGTGATGGTCCGGGCCAGCTTCTTCTTGATCTCCATCGGATGCTGCACACCGGCGGCAACCTCGGCGCGCAGGTCGTCGACCTCCGACTGCCGCAGGTCGGTGAGAAAGATCCAGTACTTCCACATGAGCTCATCGGAGACGGACATCAGCTTGCCGTACATGTCCGCCGGGGGTTCGTTGATGCCGATCGCGTTTCCCAACGACTTGGACATCTTCTGTACCCCGTCAAGGCCCTCGAGGATGGGCGTCATGAGGATGATCTGCGGCTTTTGTCCGTAGTGGCGCTGCAGCTCGCGGCCGCACATCAGGTTGAATCTCTGGTCGGTGCCGCCCAGTTCGACGTCGCATTGGAGGGCCACCGAGTCATATCCCTGCATCACCGGGTAGAGCAATTCGTGCAGACTGATGGGCTGTTCGGCCTGAAAGCGCTTGTGAAATTCGTCGCGCTCCAGCATCTGCGAGACGGTGAAGTGCGACGTCAGCCGGATGGTGGCTTCGTATCCCAGCTTTTCCAGCCACTCGGAGTTGTAGCGCACCTCGGTCGCTTGCTCGTCGAGAATCTTGAACACCTGCTGCTTGTAGGTCTCGGCGTTGGCTTCGATCTGCTCGCGGGTGAGCGGCTTTCGGGTAATATTGCGGCCCGTCGGGTCGCCGATCAGCGAAGTGAAATCGCCCACCAGAAAAATGACTTGGTGGCCGAGCTGCTGGAAGTGCCGCAGCTTGCGCATCAGCACCGTGTGGCCGAGGTGCAGGTCGGGAGCCGTGGGATCGAATCCGGCCTTCACGTGCAGCGGGCGCCCGGTTTTACGGCTGTCTTCCAGGCGTTCGCGGAGGTCGCTTTCACGGATAATCTCCGCCGCGCCCTTGTGGAGCAAATCCATCTGCTCATCGACTGATAAAAAGTCACTCATGCCGTGTTCCAGTATAAATTCGCCGAGGGCGGGAGCATCTTCCGTGCACGCGCGAGACCCACCATCGTCCTCGCGAAACTGTAGGATGGTGCGATGAGCCCCGGCTTCTTCCGAGGATTAATCTGTCTGCTCGGGTGCATGTTCCTTGCGCCCGTTGTCGAGAGCAATGCCCCTCCCGTGCAGACCCCGATCTGGATGGCGCTGGTCGACGCCATCGCGAAGAAGACGCTGGAGCGCCCGGTCCTGGGTATCTCCATTGCGCTTGCGAACAATGATCGGATCGTGTTCGCCCGCGGCTACGGTTTCGCCGATGTTGCCCGTTCCATCCAGGTCACGAGCGACACCGTTTTCCATATCGCGTCCATCTCCAAGAGCATCGAGGCCGGCGTACTGCTGCAACTCGCCGAACAGGGCAAGCTCAGCCTCGACGAAGACGTTACCCGCTATATCCCGGATGCGCCGGTGCACGGGAAGCATGTGACCGTGCGCCAATTGCTGAATCACACTTCGGGCATTCCCAGTTACACTTCCATTCCTGGTGCTGAAAAGAACGAGCAACTCGACCTTTCCCACGAACAGGTTCTGGACCTCATCCGGAATGCGCCCCCGAATTTCGATCCCGGAGCGTCCTGGCGCTATAACAACTCCGGCTTCTACCTCGCCGGCATGATCGCCGAGAATGTCATGCACCAGCCCTATGGAACATTGCTGCATGACCGCATTTTCACTCCCCTGCAGATGCAGTCCTCGAGCCTGTGCGATGCAAGCACCCCGGTCCCCAACCTGGCCTCCGGATCCGAGGTGGTCGACGGAAAGCTGATGCCTGCCGCGAAGGTGAGCTGGAAGCTCCCGTTTGCGGGCGGCGGTGTGTGTTCGACCGCGTCCGACCTGCTGAAGTGGCAGATGGCGCTGAACAAAGACCACGTGGTTTCAAAGCACTCCCTTGCGACGATGAGAACCCCCACGGCGCTGGCCGACGGCGCCAGCATCGATTACGGCCTTGGAACACGTATCGGTCTGCTGGAGGGTCACCCGGTGTTCGGCCACACTGGAAGTGGCGGAGGATTCACGACCGCACTCGAGACCCTCCCCGACGACAAGTTGTCGATTGCGGTTCTCATCAACACGGCTTCTGATGGGGCAGCCACGGAGCTCGCGGGTGCAGTCGCACGCTCCGTCCTGGGCCTCGCCGATGTTGTGCTTCGCGATATTCCTCCACCTGATGCCGAAGTTGCGTGCATTCCCGGAGTCTACGACTCGGACGAAGGCGCGGTCGAAGTGTTCAACGAGGGCGGTAAGCTGCATTTTCGGATTCCCGTTCAGGGCGTCACTGGCGTCATCGCGCGCCAGGGAAGATTCAGCTACGCAATTGACGAGAACCGGCGGGTGCGCTTTCAATGTGATCCCGGACGTTCGCGATGGGCAGAGGTGTATTCGGGCGGACTTATGGTTGACGCCAAACGCGCGCCACCTGCCCCGTGACCGGAACTGCGGCCCCCTGGACTCGATTTCCGGATTTCAATTTTTGGCAACCTGCTGCCGGAACCTTCATCCAACGCCCAGGAGAACTTCCCCCATGCCTTCAGTGACTGGCCGTGCAGTGCAGGTGTCCGCCGCCGGCGGAGACTTTCAGGTGGTCCAACGCGAATTCCCCGAGCCGGGTCCGGGGCACGTTCGTATTCGTGTCCAGGCCTGCGGTGTTTGCCACAGCGATTCGCTTACCCAGCTGGGCATATGGCCCGGCATCCAATACCCTCGCGTTCCGGGCCACGAGATCGCCGGTATGCTCGACGCCGTTGGCCCTGAAGTACCCGTCTTCAAGACCGGTCAGCGCGTCGGTCTCGGCTGGCACGGCGGCCATTGCAACTACTGCCATCCCTGCCGCCGCGGCGACTTCATCCTTTGCGAGAATCAGCCCATCCCGGGGATCAGCTACGACGGCGGCTATGCCGACTACGTCGTTGCCCCCGCCAACGCCATCGCCCTGATCCCTGACGACCTCAGCAACGTCGAGGCAGCGCCGCTGCTGTGCGCCGGCATCACTACCTTCAATGCCCTGCGCAACAGCGGAGCGCGCGCCGGCGACACGGTTGTCATTCTCGGCATCGGCGGCCTCGGTCATCTGGCCGTGCAATACGCGGCCAAGAGCGGCTACCGTACCGTGGCCGTCGCGCGAGGTCAGGACAAGGGCCCGCTTGCCAAACAACTGGGTGCGCACATCTACATCGACAGCACGACTCAGGACCCCGCCAAAGAACTGCAAAAGCTGGGCGGCGCGAACATCATTCTTTCCACCCTGACCAGTGCCAAGGCGCTTGAATGGGCGCTCGACGGCCTCGCTCCCGCGGGCAAGCTGATTGTCGCGGGCGCGCCTGACGGTCCAATCACCATTAATCCGTTCCCGCTGGTTCTGGGGCGGCGCACGGTTGTCGGCTGGCCTTCCGGCACGGGTATGGATTCAGAAGACACGCTCAACTTCAGCGCTCTCACCGGTGTCAAACCCATGACCGAGGTCTACCCGCTCGAAAAGGCTGCCGAGGCCTACGCGCGCATGATGAGCGGCAAAGCGCGGTTCCGCGTGGTGGTCACCACCGGCGCATAGTCAGTTCCTTGCTCACTGGCCTGTTTGCCATTCTAGGCAGGCCGGTTGACAGGTGGCGGGACGACTTCGTTGGAGGGATTGAGGGTCTCAGGGCTTGTTCATGAGCGCCCGCAGGCGCTTGAGCACATTGTGCGGCACCAGCCCCGTCACATCTCCGCCGAAGCTGACGACCTCCTTGACCATGCGCGAGCTGATGAACGAGTAGCGCCCCGCCGGTTGCAGAAACACGGTTTCGATCTCCGGAGCGAGGCGGCGATTCATCAGCGCCATCTGGAATTCGTATTCGTAGTCGGAGATGGCGCGAATGCCTCGCAGCACCGCGGTGGCGCCCTGGCGGCGGGCGAATTCCACCATCAGGCCGTCGAAGGTGGCGACCGAAACATTCTCCAGCGGCCGCACGACCTCCTCGAGCATCTCTACGCGCTCCTCCACCGTAAACAGCGGGTTCTTGACTGGATTGTTCAGAACTGCGACGGCCAGATGTCCAAAGATCTTCGCCCCGCGATGAATCAGGTCAATGTGTCCGTTGGTAGGAGGATCAAACGTGCCGGGATAGAGGGCTTTCACCATCATGTGCTTGGCTCTAGAGGATTCTAGCAGCGGCATACGCGGAGAACCGTCCGACGACTCGAGATGACAGCAACGGATGGCTCAATGCGTTTTCCGGGAGATTGCATCTAAGCTCGAATGTCAGATGAGAGCCTTGAATTCCGAAGGATTGAAGATCGCTGCAGAGAACTTAGAGAGTGGATCTTAGATAAAGCACCGCAATGTGCGATGGAAACATCTGGAAGAAGGCAGCGAGGAACGTGGATATTGGGCTCACGGCTACCTGAGCGCTCTTCTCGATGTATTGCGGCTGTTTTCGAGCGATGCCGTTGATCCGAGACTCTGCAACGACGATACGTCCCGTTCGAGATACGCAGCCTAGCCGCGCCTGACTGGCTTGAGGCCGGATTCTGGACGTTTTGCGCTTGCCCCCACTTCGCCTGATTCACGGTCGCCAACCAGAGGCGTTTCGCAATACCACCTCTCCCCTGCGGTCCCGAAGCCCGTTTCCGCACCCGTCCCACATAGAAATCCCGACCCCGGAAGAATTCGCTTGACTTTCATTACTCTATTTTATAGAGTACTCTGCGTAAATCAGACAGTCGGTTCCCAAGACGGGGAGCCGGATCAGCTCTGGAGGGCGAGCGATGATGAACTTCCCCCAATTCCGATTCAAGCGGGACGCTTCCGTGAGGGTGCTTTGGCCGGCTCTGCTGGTCCTGTGCGGCTTGACATTGGCTGCACCGCAACCGGCGTCGAACGCAGCCGATACCCAGCGCGAGGCCATGCGGAAACTGAATTTTCTGGTGGGACGGTGGAGAGGGCCCGTGACCGTCGTACGCGGTCCGGGAGAACCTCTGCACCTCATCCAGGCCGAAGATGTCGAGTCGAAGCTTGACGGGCTAGTGCTGCTGATTGAAGGCAAAAGCACCGGGGCGGACGGCAATATACCGTTCCAGGCCCTGGCTACCATCGCGTTCGATGAAGGGACGCATACTTACCGTTTCCGTGCATACAACGAGGGGCATTACATTGATACGGAGCTTACGGTAATCCCCGACGGGTTTTCGTGGGGCTTCGCGGCGGGGCCGGCGCACATCGTGAACACGATGCACCTCACCGGCAAAGGCCAATGGCAGGAATCCACCGAAGTCGCCGTAGGGGACAATCCCCCCAGAAAAAGCATCGACATGCTGCTGGACCATCAACCCTGACCGGAAGGTGCACTCGAAAAGGTCCGAGACGCGAAATAGCTACCAGGCAAAGGAGAATTGAAATGCAGGAAGAGACGAGCACGCAGGAACTGAAAGACCGGGTGGCGCTTATCGAATGCATGATCGCGGAGGGCCGCCGGAGCACCGAAAGCTGGGGCTGGACATTTCTGTTGTGGGGTGTGGCCTATTATGTCGCGATCGGCTGGGAGGCCATGGGCCAGCGGCTTGCCATCTGGGGAGGCAACGGGCTGGCGTGGCCGGTGACCATGATTGCCGCTGTTGTGGTCACGATTCTCATCGCCTTCAGAAAAGACAACGGGCAGCCGGAAACGACGGTCGGCCGGGCCGTCGTGTCCATCTGGATCTCGGTGGGAATCTCCATGCTTCTGCTATTTCCAGCTCTGAGCATCGCCGGAAGAATCGACGGGCATGGATTTGTCGCCATCGTCGGCGCCGTGCTCGGCATTGCCAATGGCGCGTCGGGAATGATCCTGAGATGGAGGATGCAGGTGGCCTGCGCGGTGGTCTGGTGGATCACGTCGGTCGCCGCGTGCTTTGGCTCCCAGGCTCAGGTCACGGTGGTGTTCCTCACCGCGCTGTTTCTTTGCCAGATCGCCTTCGGCGCATACGCAATGATTCTGGAATCCCGCCGTCGGCAGAACCGGGAAGCCCATGCCTGAGCTGCCCGACCTGAATCCCGTGATTCACGGCAAGCTGCGCCTCGCGCTGCTCTCGCTTCTGACCACCGTGGAAGAAGCGGAATTCACATGGCTGCGGGCCCGGACGGGGTCAACCGACGGCAACCTGGGCGCGCAGTTGGCCAGGCTCGAAGAAGCGGGGTATGTGGCCGTCGAAAAGAAGTTTGTGCAGCGCAAGCCGCAGACCCTGTACCGCATGACCGAGGCGGGACGCACGGCACTGACCGAGTACGTACAGGCGCTGAAACAGCTCCTGGGGGAATCGATCAATGTATAGCCACTGCGGTCCTAGAGCCGGCGAAACATAGGCTGGCGTGGTGTCCCAGAAGTTCGTTGCGTAAATTGAAGGCGCCCGCACCGCAGATCCTTCGACTACGATTGGCGCAAAGAGCGCCAATCTTCGCTCAGGATGACATTTCAATCATCAAGCGAATCTTAGAGACAAGACACTAGCGTTGGAAGGCCGGCTGCAAATCCTCGATGTGCTTGGCGTCGCGCGAAGCCACATAAACCGAAATGACAGTGATGTCGTCGTTTTGGCCGAAGCGCTTGGCGGTCTGCGCGATGTAGCGGGCAGGTTCGTTGCTCACTTGCTGGGTGCGCTCAAACCCGAAGAGTTCGCCCTGGGGGTTGGTCGCTTCGACCACACCATCGGAGAGAAAGATCAGACGGACTCCCTGATCGAGATGAAACGTGCATTGTTCGTACGTCATGCCATGGATCACTCCCAGGGGCAGGCCGGGGGGCAGATCCATTTCGCGACCATCGCGGTAGGGGCTCAGGTGGCCGGCATTGGCGATTTCCATCGTGCCATCGCGATAGATTCGTGCGCACAGGCATGTGGCAAAACTGGCCACCGCGTCCTTGCCGGTACCGATTCCGGATGCGGCACCGAGCATCACGTGATTGAGGTGCTTGAGAATGGTGGCGGGATCATGCGACAGTTCATTGCGGAAAGCGCCCACCAGGGTGCTGGCGTTCATTGCGGCCTGCAGTCCCTTGCCGCTCACGTCCCCCACCACGATGAGGATGGACCCGTCGTCCACCGGCAGTACCTGGAAGAAGTCGCCACCGACCCCATTTACGGGCACGTAGGCGCTCTCGAGCATGAAGTAGCTGTTGGAGGGAAGCTCAGTGGGAATCAGCATCGACTGCACGCTGCGGGCGGCGGCGATCTCGGCGTTAGACCGCTGCTCGTCCTGGCTGACGCTGACAAACCGGTAAATAATCACCGCCAGCAGGCTGGACAGAAACACGCCATAAGTAATCAGACCGGTCGCTATCTCAATGGGACCCAGGTGAAAGCGCCAGAGCATGGCTTGTTCCGAAATCCAGTGCCTGGAGGCAAGATACTCGATGATCGAATCGATCGAATCCGCGGTAGCCGCGAGAAGAAACGGCAACAGCATGATCCCCGCCTCGCGCAAGCCCCGCCGCCAGGCCCGGAACAGCAGCAGACTGACCAGCACGCAGAAAGCGACTTCCGCGCTGATCGAAAGCACTTCGTACACCTGTTGGAGACCGAGCAGGGACAGGAAAGGCAGCACCAGGACAAATCCCTGAAAGTATCGGACCAACTGGCGCTTCTCAGTGGCGGTGAATCGAAGGACGAATTCGAGGGTCACGGCCATGAACACGCGGCCGGTCCAGAGGGTCAGAACGTCGAACACGGAACTGGATATATGGGCCAGCCAATGGGAAACCTCAATGGCCCCCGTGATTGCGACTGTAAGGCACATCAGCGCCAGCCAGAGATATTCCGAATGATGACGCTGCGCCATGTAGAGGATCGCCCCCAGCACAGCTACACCAAGAAACAAAAACGCGAGGATGATCTCGGCGATGACCTGCTGATCCCATTTGTGCGCGATCGCCAACTCCAGCCGGTCCGCAACATCCTCGTCCGCGCCCGCCTCAACCCGATCTACAAGGCCGTGGCTGATGGGCACACCTGGAGCAGCCCAGCTTCGAATCGCGAGAACGACAGTCGTCCCTTTAGCATCGTCGGGAACCCTGGCTTTAAATGGAGGCGATTCGTACATGGTCGGCTTGTCCGTCATACCCCGGGTGTGGCCTACTTCCACGCCGTCGATGTACAGAGCCAGTTGCCCGACCGAATGGCTGGTCACGAGCAGATGAAGGGGCGCACTCCCTGCAAGACTGCCAAAATGGAATTCCCCCGGCTGGATCCGCAGGCGGTACCAGGCATATCCGGCGTAGGTTTCAAATCCCTGATCGGCGAGAGTTTTTCCCAGCGTGACCGTCGGCCAGCTTGAGTCATCGAAGGAGGGATCAGCCCATCGCGGATCGTCGCCCATCTGGAAGCGCCATGGACCGTCGAGTTGAACAATTCCATGGATGCTCACAGGAACAGCAGTCGAGGCGCCAGACACCCCGGACGTATTGGGAGCCGCTGTCTGGTTGGGCGCTGCCCGCGCAGTCAGAAGACAGCCGGCGCAAAGAACCGCGAACCAGCAAACGACGGATCGTAAGTAGAAGGCGGCTCGTCCGACGATCTTCATTGGTCATTCAAGTTTAGAGCAGATGAGGACGAGCGTGTCATGCCGACGTAGCTGGAACGGCCAGAATCGACCAGAATCCGGCTGTTCCATGCTGTCGAGGGATGCCGCGGGCCTCAGATATGGCAGCTGGCCAGCCCCCGCTTCTCGAGATAGCGCTGGTGGTATTCTTCGGCACGCCAGAAAGTCTGCGCCGGTTCGACCCTGGTGACGATGCGTCTAGGCTGGAATCGCCCTTCCGCAGTCAGCTGCTCGATCTTGGCCCTGGCCTGCGCTTCCTGTTCGGGGGAATGGAAGAAGACGGCGGATCGGTATTGCGTGCCCCAGTCGGGACCCTGCCGGTTCAACGTGGTGGGATCGTGCAGCGTAAAGAAGGTATCGAGCAGCTTTTCGTAGGTGATCTTCTCCGGATCGAATTCCAGTTCCACCACTTCGGCGTGACCGGTCTGGTCCGTGCAAACGTCCTGGTAGGAGGGACGTACCAGCGATCCGCCCTCGTAACCAACCGCGGTTGAGGTCACTCCGGGAAGAGCCGCAAACGCAGCCTCCACGCCCCAGAAACATCCGGCTCCAAAAGTCGCTTTTTCCATATTCATGCCTTAGAGATGCGCCATCCCCAGCGCCGGTATCGAAAAGACGTTCCGTCGCAGTGTACACGACTCTGAGCGTATTTTGATCCGGAACGGGGGACCGTCAGGCGGCCTTGGACTGGCGCGACACAAGTTCGTGGAAAAATTCCTTCAAACTGCGCGCTTCACGGCCCAACAAACATTTGAGCACCGTCGCATTCCCACCGTGGAAACCATGCTGGTTGTAATCGGCGTACATGCGCTTCATTCCGGCGCGGATCGGGCCGTCGGAAATCCCGGCGGCATCTGCCCAGACCTCAAACGACAGTTCTCCGGCTTCAATCCTCAACTCCAGAGCCTCGCTCATCAGGGCGGCGATCTCCACGCGATTGAACATGCCGGGCGCGCACAGCTCGAACGTCCCGTTGTCGAACTTGTCAGTCACGAAGGCCTCAGCAGCGATTTCGGCGACATCGCGGTAATCCACGTAGCACGTTTTGACGCGGCGGGAGTAGGGCAGGGCAAACTTCCCGGTACGGATAACTTCCCGCCAACCGCTTTCCATCGTCTGCATAAAAATGGCAGGCTGCAGCACCGTAAAAGTCATGCCGGCCTCGTAGACGGCCTCCTCGACAGGGCGCTTTGACGCGTGGTTGGTCAGTTTCGATATGGACGGATGAATGACGCTGGAAAAAACAAATTTGGAGACGCCGGCCGCCTTGGCGGCTTCCACCATGGTGACCCCCATGTCCGATTCACGGGGTGCAAAAGCGGGCCCGATATGGAACACGCCGTCAGCGCCGACCGCGGCGGAAATCAACCCTCGAGCGTCCTGAAGATCGCCGAGGGCGGTTTCGTCCGCCCCTCGCTCGCGCGCAATCCGTTCGCTCTCGCGATTGCGAACCAGCGCCCTGACTTTCACTCCTTTTTTCTTGAGCTCCGACAACACATGGCCTGCATACTTGCCGGTCGCTCCAATCATGAGAACTCTCACAGCAACTGCTCCTCGGGTATGAGTGAATAAAATGAAGAGACAACTTTCCTCTACGTTCGCGTAGAGGCAAGAAAGTTGCGCAGGGATGCCTCAAGTTCAGGATTTGGGTAACGTTTTCAAGGTGCAATTGCAGGGACGCAATTTTCCAGAATGAATCGCTTGAGTGGAGGGACGAGCTAAGCAATTCGACGGACGACCGGTGGATGCTTAGTACCGCTGTCCGCCTCCTCCACCGGGTCGCTTTGCACCTGGACGCGGACCCGACCGTCCTCCGGCGCCGCGCGGAGCACTCTTCGACGGCGGACGCTTGCCGCCGCCTGATGCCGGCCTGCTCGTGCCTCCATAATTGGGCTTGGGCTTCCAGCCAGATTTCCCGGCTGGTCGGGCGCCTGACGTGCCCTCGGTGCCTTGCCTCGATCCGCCGTATGGGCGGCCGGTGGGCTTCCCTGGCTTGCTGCTTGGCCGCGCCCCGCCTGCGCGGGGCTTGCCGGTGCTGGTTGTGAACGGGCGGGCCATGCCCTCGCGGGGAGGACGGACTGGTGAGGTAGGCCGCGGTCCGGTACGGCCGAACGCTCGAGCCGGCCGCGTGCCGCCAGTCCGCTCAAATCGCGGTCGATCGCCCTGCGAATCCGTTGGCCTGAATTGAACGGGGCGTGGCGATGCCGGTCGTGGCGTTTCAAATCCTGGCCGATTGCTTGCCCGTGTACTTAAGCCGCCTTTGGTGCCTGATCCGCCTCTATCGAATCTCGGACGGTCGCCACCTTCCCTCTTGTTCCAGGCCGGCTTGGGGCCAAATGTGCGGGCTGCGCCGATGCGGCCAGTGCCGGCGCGGGCCGCGTCAGACGATCCCTGGCCACCCGGAGCCGGCCTCGAGGCGGTCTGCCCACCTCGGTACCCTGCACTGCGGTCTCTATTACCCTCAGTCGAACTGAATGACGCCGGGGGGCGGGCACCGCGGTCTTCTTTCTTCCAGGCTGGGCGTCCCGGGCCGAATTTCGCGGGACCCCTTGCGCGCGCGTCTGCCATCCTTGGCACGAATCCACCCGCTGCGGGTTTCCGTGTGCTGAAAGTCTTTCCTGCGGCATCGGCGTGTCCCCCGGCAGGACCGAATTCTTTGCCAGGCGTGCGAGAGGGGCGGAAAGGCCTGGATTGTTCCCGATCGTCCGAGGGGCCGGAGGGCTTTTTCGGTGGGTACGGTCGCGTAGCGGCGACGCTCGGCGTGCGCCCCTCAAATGGCGTCGCGGGGCGCGGGCGGCCTGGCTTCGGCGCCACCGTGGGCAGCTCTCCCCGTTCGGCAACATCGCGGCGGCCAGCCATTTTTGACTTCGGCCGGCGCCACTTCCCTTCTGCGGCCTGACGAAGGCGGACCAGTTCTTCCGGCTCAAGCTCCCGGAACTGTCCGGGTTCCTGGTCCAGCACCAGCGGCCCGTATCCCACCCGACGGATCTTCTCGACAAAATGTCCGATCTCCTCGAACATCTTCCGAAGTTCGCGATTGCGGCCTTCGATCAGCACCACCTCGTACCACGGGTTGTCGCCCTGGCGGACCTGGCGGATGCTGGCGGGCGCGGTCCGCACTCGACCCTCGCCCGGCCGGGTGCGATCGATGCCCACGCCTTCACGAAGCCGGTCGAGCTCTTCCTCCGATGGCTGGCCACTGACTTTTACCAGGTAGGTCTTTTCGACGCCTGTAGCCGCCTTAGTCAGTTTGTTGGCGAGGTCTCCATCGTTGGTGACCAGGAGCAGCCCTTCGCTGAGGTAATCCAGGCGCCCCACGGGGTAAAGGCGTTCGCTCATTTTTGAAAAGACCTGGATCACCGTCGGCCTGCCTTCAGGATCGCTGACCGTGGTCACATAGCCCCTGGGCTTATTGAGCATGAAGTAACGGAGCCGCTCCGCTCCCTGAAGAAGCTTTCCGTCAACGCGGATGTGGTCGCGGCTAGCGTCGGCTTTGGAACCAAGCTCGGTGATGACCTTACCGTTGACCTGGACCCGGCCCTCGGTAATCATCTCCTCGGCGTGACGCCGGCTGGCGATGCCTGCCTGGGAAAGGATCTTCTGCAGCCGCTCGAGTTTGGCCGGAGGACGCGGCTCGGGCGAGAAGCCTGCCTCTTCATCGGCATCATCAACCGTCAGGCTGATTTCAGGGGCACCAGCCTCGTCCTCCTTCGTCGTCGCTGGTTCCGGGGACGGCTCATCGGTATGCGCAGAGACAAGTTCAGGGAGCGGAGGCTGTGTGTCATCGAAGGCCTGTTCGAAAGTATCGGCAGCCGAAGCTTTGGCTTCCGATTCGGCCTGAGTGCGGGCCTCGGCAACCTGGTCTGGGCCGGCGCCGGCGGGGTGAGCATACAATTCGGGCTCGTCCGGTTCCTGTTTGGGGGCTTGGGCAGGGACGGAATCGGGGACAGCCGGCGCCTTCCGCGCGGCCCTTTTTCGCACTTTGGGCTCAGGGTTCTCTGCCAGCTTCGGCTCTGGACTCTCGATCGGAATCAGTTCCAGACTCTCGGTCGCTTTAAGCTCAGGATTCTTTCTGGATTTCTTCGGCATGGGACGCCTCGGTTTCTGCCGTCTGGTGGGAATCAGAGGATACAGGTTCGGAGAGATTCCGCGTGGACTCCGTGCCTTCCGTGATAGGTGTCATCGTATCCGCAGGCGCTTTCTCAAGCACCTGGCCCTCGGGCGGCTCGGCAGCACTCTCTTGAGCAAGAGTATCGGGGACTTCCACGGTTTCCGGCGCCGCTGCGCGTTCTTCTCCGCTTGGGGAATTGGAGCCGAAATCCGGCTCCTCCGGGTCGGCGTTTTCAGAGACAACCGCCTGATCCTGCTCGGCTTTGTCGGCTTCGACAACCTCGGGCTCCATCTCCAATTCCGTGGCCGCCATTTTTTCGAACTCCTCCATGGAGGGGAGCTCGGACACGTCGTTGAGCCCGAACCGGAGCAGGAATTCCCGGGTGGTCTTGTACAGGATGGGGCGACCGATGACCTGCTTGCGGCCGGCGGTGGCGATGAGCTTGCGCGCCAACAGGGAACCCAGCACTCCGGCCGATTCCACACCGCGGATTTCGTTCACCTCGGGAGCGGTCACCGGCTGCTTGTAAGCAATTACGGCCAGGGTCTCGAGCGCGGGCAGTGACAGCTTCATGGGCGGCTTGAGACTCTTCACAAAAAGGCGCACCGCATCGTGGCATTGCGGCTTGG
>Ga0206794_1031_pt1 | contig 41202 bp, 31 predicted proteins | sample Alteio_BWOrgCont_70_FD_152877 | JGI IMG/M metagenome (GOLD analysis project Ga0206794, IMG submission 152877) | Enriched cells from forest soil in Barre Woods Harvard Forest LTER site, Petersham, Massachusetts, United States -... | ecosystem: Environmental > Terrestrial > Soil > Temperate forest >...
CGGCCTCGATGGCCATAGCGACGCCGACGTGCTCGCCCACGCCATCGCCGACGCCGTCCTCGGCGCCATCGGCGAACGCGACATCGGCTTCCATTTCCCGAACACCGACAAATCCATCCGCGGCATCAGCAGCCTCGAGATCCTCCGCCGCGCCGCGCAGCTCGTGAAGGAACGCGGCGGACGCGTCATCAACATCGACGCCACCCTCATCGCCGAGGCCCCGAAGATCAGCCCACACGTCGCTGAAATGCGCGGAAATCTCGCGGAAGCCCTCGGCCTCGACCCCAAGCGCGTGGGCGTCAAAGCCACGACCAACGAACGCATGGGCTTCCTCGGCCGCGGAGAAGGCATCGCCGCCCTCGCCGTCGCCAGCGTCGAAGCCCCGGAATAACTTTCGCAAGTCCGTCCGCCCACATGGCCATCCGCCTCTTCAACACCTACACCCGCCAGCTCGAAGACTTCACCCCGCTCGACCCCGCCGGCCGCGCCGTGAAGATGTACACCTGCGGCCCCACGGTTTACAATCACGCCCACATCGGCAACTTCCGCGCCTATCTCTTCGAGGACCTCCTCCAGCGCCACCTCGAAGCCCGCGGCTACAACGTCGACCGCGTCATGAACCTCACCGACGTCGACGACAAGACCATCCGCGGCGCCCGCACCTCCGGCAAGCGCCTCGCCGACTTCACCGCCGTCTATAAAGACGCCTTCTTCCAGGACCTCGACACCCTCCGCATCCAGCGCGCCCGCGCCTTCCCCGCCGCCACCGAGCCCCAGTACATCGAACGCATGATCGCCATGATCCAGCAGCTCGTGAACGACGGCATCGCCTACCAGGCCGAAGACAAGAGCGTCTACTTCCGCCTCTCCAAATTCCCAGACTACGGCAAACTCGCCCACCTCAACCTCGACGAACTGCGCCCCACCGGCCGCATCGCCAACGACGAATACGAAAAGGAAAGCATCGGCGACTTCGCCCTTTGGAAAGCCTGGGACGAAGCCGACGGCGACGTCGCCTGGGATTCCCCGTGGGGCCGCGGCCGCCCTGGCTGGCACATCGAGTGCAGCGCCATGGCCACCGCCCTCCTCGGCCCCGAGCTCGATATCCATTGCGGCGGCGTCGACAACATCTTCCCCCACCACGAAGCCGAGATCGCCCAGAGCGAATGCTGCACCGGCAAAAAATTCGTCCGCTACTGGCTCCACTGCGCCCACCTCATGGTCGACGGCCAGAAAATGTCCAAGTCCCTCGGCAACTTCTACACCCTGCGCGACCTCCTGGAAAAAGGCTACACCGGCCGCGAAGTCCGCTTCGCCCTCCTGACGGTAAACTACCGCCTCCCGCTCAACTTCACCATCCCCGGCCTCGAAGCCGCGCGCTCCGCCCTCCATCGCATCGACGAATGGGTCGACCGCATCGCCGCCCAAGCCGCCGAGTCGAAACCCGCACCCACACCCTTCGACACCCTCGCCGAGAAATTCTTCGCCGCCCTCGACGAAGACCTCAACATCTCCGGCGCCCTCGGCTTCCTCTTCGACCTCATCCGCGAAAGCAACGCCGCCCTCGACCGCAACGAACTCACTCCGGCCCAAGCCGCCCAACTCCTGCTCACCTGGCGCAAGATCGACAACGTCCTCGCCTTCGAACGCGAAGCCGCCGCAGTCCCGCCGGAAGTCCTCGCCCTGGTCGAACAACGCCAGCAAGCCCGCGCCGACAAGGACTGGAAAAAGAGCGACGACCTCCGCGACCAGATCGCCGCCCTCGGCTGGATCGTCAAAGACACCAAAGACGGCCCCAAGCTCACGCCCAAGGCGTGAGCGGAGCACGATCCAAGTCGGAGGGGCAGTTTGCAACTGCCCTGGGCGCTTGCAAAGCGCCCCTCCTTGTTTCCTCTCGTGCCCAAGCTCCGGCTTGGGCACGCACTTTTCCGCGAATGGAGCGGAGCGACATAGCCTGCCGAAGGCAGCCCCCGCCTCGCGGGGGTAGTTGCGGCGGCAACTAGCAACCTCCAGCTTCGCCCCGCGAGCCAGGGAAGCCAGAGCTTCCCAAGCCACGTGCATATCGCCATTCTCCGCCGCGACGGACAACGAGTCCCGGAGGGACGCCAGATTTTAACCGGTGGCGTAAGCCACCGGACCCACGTTTCCAATTCGCCCGAGCCCCGGCAGGGGCGGCAGAAAATACGTGCCGTCAAAATCCCGCATCGCCACCTCCCCCTTCATCCTTCATCCTTCCGCCTTTAGCCTTTCCCTTCGCCTCCCGCCGACATTTCGCTTTCCCTCCCCTCGCCCTTCCGCTTTTAAATCCCCATGATGACCTTTTCCCCCGGCGATTACCTCGACCTCAATCACACCGAGCATCGCATGCTCTTCGAGAACTCCGTCAACGCCTGGGATGCCCTCAAGCAGATCACCAGCTACCTCCAGTTCCGCCTCAAGCCCGCCATCCAGGGCCGCCTCGTCGGCAAACCCTTCATCAGCGGCGCCGTCTTCATCGGCAAAGGCACCGTCATCGAACAGGGCGCCATGATCAAAGGCCCCGCCTGGATCGGCGAAGGCTGCGAGATTCGCAACGGCTGCTACATCCGCGAAAACGTCATCGTCGGCTCCGGCTGCGTCCTCGGCAACTCCTGCGAATTCAAGAACTCCATCGTCTTCGACGAAGCCCAGGTCCCCCACTTTAACTACGTCGGCGACTCCATCATCGGCTACCGCGGCCACCTCGGCGCCGGCGTCATCCTCTCCAACGTCAAGCTCGACCACGGCGAAATCGTCGTCCCCACCGACGAAGGCCTCGTCCCCACCGGCCTCAAGAAATTCGGCGCCATCATCGGCGACCGCGCCGAGATCGGCTGCAACTCCGTCATCAACCCCGGCTCCATCATCGGCCGCAACGCCATCCTCTACCCCGGCACCGTCTGGCGCGGCGTCGTCCCCCACCACAGCATCGTCAAAACCAAGCAGGAGCACCAAATCATCCCCCGCCGGGATTGAGTGAACCGCAGAGACACGGCTCGCCCGAAGTCACCAGCCGCCACTAGCACCTCAACCGCCGCCTCGGAGGCGCGGAGCGATCCAAAAACAACTGTCATTCTGAGAGCGAAGCGGAGCGTAGCCGAAGAATCTCTGATTTCCGTGGGCAGCGGCGGTGCGGAGCGCTCCCCACGGTGTAGAGGCGCCCGTGTCTCTCGACTAGCTCGGGACCTTGAGCCTGCCGAAACGGCCGGGCGGCTCCGATCAGATTTTGACCACAGATAACGCGGATGGCACAGATGGAAGCCCCGCCCTCTCCTTTCATATCTGCGTCATCTGCGCAATCTGCGGTTAAATTCCTCTGCTTGCGGCTTCGCCGCGCTGCGTCTCCGCGGCAAACCATAAACCAGAGCCGAGCGACAGCGAGACAGTCGATCCAGCCAAAACCCGACGCCAACTGAGACAAACCAGAAACGTTAAACCAGAAACCAGAAACGCGCCCTCCGGGCGCCCCAAAGATTGATCCTTGCGCTCAGCCCAGACTTTTGGAAGGTTGCCCGCCCCCAAAAATAGCGACCTATGCCCAGCAGCCCCGCCACCACGACCCCAGTCCAGGACCAGGAATTCGATCCCCTCGTCTTCTGGATCCAGCACAAGAGCAAAATCCTGCTCTTCACGGGCCTCATCGTCGCCGCCCTCCTCATCTACGCCGCCAGCGAATACTACAGCCAGAAGCGCAACTCCAACGCCCAGGTCGCCTACGCCAACGCCAAGACCCTCGAGGACTTCCGCAAAATCGCCACCGACTACAGCGGCACCATCACCGGCGGCAACGCCCAGCTCATGCTCGCCGACAAACTGCGCACCGACGGCAAACTCGACGAATCCAGCGCCGCCCTCCACACCTTCATCGACAAATACCCGTCGCACCCCCTCATCAGCGGCGCCTACACCAGCCTCGGCGCGAATCTCGAGAGCCAAAACAAACTCGACGAAGCCCTGACCACCTACCAGAAAGTCTCCAGTGCCTACGCCAACAGCTTCAGCACCCCCGTCGCCCTCCTCGCCCAAGCCCGCATCCTCGCCGAGAAAGGCAAACCCGACGACGCCCGCCGCGTTTACGAGCAGATCATCACCCAGTATCAGGACAACTTCGCCTCCCAAGTCGCCGGCCAGGAACTCCGCAAGCTGAAGAAGTAAAGAAACGCCAACGGCGTTTCATCGAAAAACCCGGTGTAGAGGCGGATGTGTCAGCCGCCTGTCGAAGGAAAAACGCCAACGGCGCTTAATCATCCAGCCCGCGGGTTGCGAGGAACGAGCTACCCCGGGTAAATCCCCCCAATACGACCTACCCCAACGGGGTCGCATCTCTCCTTCTCCTCGTTCGCAAAAGCATGCCCTGCCTGCCCTGAGCGAAGCCGAAGGGAGCCCGCCGAACGGGTTGAGGACTTCGGCACGCCCTTGCGTGGCAGCAACGGAGCGGAGCGACACAGCCAATCCCGCCCTCGCCAAAATCTCGGAGGCAGCAACGTGGAATGGAAGTCCCCCAAGTGCGCCACCGTCCAAATTCTTCAACGGGTTCACTCCACACCTGCACAGTCGGCCTCCAAAATGCGATCCTCGAGAAAACCCTTTGTCCTTTCCGCCAACGCTTTCAATCGTTAAAATCGCGAAATGACAGCTCCCGACACCAAAGGTACAGGAGAAGCCCCCGCAGGAAGCATAGACATGCTCCGATCGATTTTCTCGATGCAGGAAAACTTGAATGACTATGTCTTCACAAAGAACGGCATCCGCGACACTGATGGCGGTACTTTGACCATGCAAAAGATAGTGTCTGAACTCCAAGCGGCCCACCTTTCCGTAAACGATCTCCCAAACCTCTGGCTATCGCGATACACGAAGGCAATGGGGGAAGAGCTGGATGAACTCAAGGCTGACCTGCTTTGGAAATGGTGGAGCAAAGACACCATCGACATCCAGAATATCAGAGTAGAACTCATCGATATTCTTCATTTCCTCGTGTCTGCGATGATTAGCGCCGGCCTGTCCGCAGACAAAGTCCACGATATATATCGTCAAAAGCACGCAGCCAACCTCGCTCGACAAGATTCCGGCTATAGCCGCGCCACCAAAACCGAGGAAGACAATCGAAAAATAGAATAGGTGACTAGCAGTGCCTGACTCTGCCGATGTCTGCATTTCAACTTCCAAAGGATGGCGCGATATACACGGATTCCATCTTCAACCGTTGCCATGACCTGATTTCGTACGATGTGTGGGCGGGAATTGAGCCTCACCGTCTGGACTTGTGGATACGCAATTTCGATACGGCCGAAGGGCGATATTTTGCAGCAAGGTTGCTCGACAGCCTCATCTACCGATCGGACAAGCAAACCGTTTCCTTGATGAAGCAAATGTTTCATCGGGCGCTTCCAGATCTTTCGCGTAGCCAAGGTCTATCAATTAATCTCCAAAGCGCCTACACAGACCTTCAACAAACTTCGTTCGATCCGGGGCTACGTCTCGTTCCCGTGATTCCTCCAGGCGAGTCACCCACCAAAAGCGGCCCGTTGATCGGCCGCATGCTACGCCGTCAATTAAATTTCAAGGATTCTTGGATCGTTCCTCCTGATCAAGTCTCAAGTCACCTCAGCAAAATAAAGACTTTTGTATTCGTAGACGATTTTCTTGGGACCGGCCTCCAATTCTCCCAATTTTTATCTCAAACGGGATTGGATAACCTCCTTTCCAAGGGCTCTTTTATATACGCCCCACTTGCCGCTCACATCGAAGGGATCAAGCATCTTAATCGTACCCATTCGAAACTTTTTGTCGAAACTGTGGAGGCACTAGGAGATGAACACGCATTTTTTCATGACGTGGCTAGAAATTTTCCCGATGAAGTTAACTCAACCGAGACTGCTCGCGACTTTTACTACAACCTGATGCATCAAAAGGACATCGAAATAAGTGGACCGAACCGTCGTGGTTTCGGCCATTTCGAACTCGCTTACGCCTTCGAACACGCTGTACCTGACAACTCTCTCCCGATTCTATGGTGGGGACATTCGAGCAAGTGGCAACCGCTATTCAAAAGATAGATATATTATGCCGACTTCCCAACTACGCCAATTATTTGCCGTCAATCGTGCTGAGGAACTCGGTTACGATGTTTGGAAGCAATTTGTCCTTCCACCGTTCTACGAAGAACTGAGCGTCGGTAACACAAAAAAGCCGAAAGTGATAATCGGCGGCCGGGGGTGCGGCAAAACAATGCTACTTCGGTATCTGTCTCACGAATCGACCTTTTCTCGCGAACGCGAAAAAATCCCCGAAAGCGCTCTCTCTCATATCGGAATTTATTGGAGAGCTGACACACAGTTCGCGAGCTTAATGCAACGCAGGGGCACCGAAGATGACATTTGGGAATCCGCTTTCCGTCATCTAACCGCGTTGGTACTTGGCACAGAAGTTCTTCGGAGTCTCGAAAGCATTGCCAGTAGCTCTATTGGAGTGTTCGAAAAAACTGATGATATAAATTCCCTCAATTTCCAAAGACTCGGCGCCTTTTCGAACCAGTTGCCACCGCAATATCTAACTTTACGTAATTACCTCGAAGACGAACTAGCCGTATTTGAATCTTGGGTCAATGATGTCCGTTCCATCGAAAAACCCCGCTTTCTTCCGGGAGCTGATTTCGTTTCCAGGCTCGTCAGCTTGGTTTTAGAGCAAGTCCCAAAACTGAAGAACGCCGTGTTCTTTGTCTATGTTGATGAGTACGAAAATCTTGCCGTTTATCAGCAGAGGATTATCAATACTTGGCTCAAGCACAGCGAGCCGCCCCTGATATTCAACTTCGCGATGAAGCGAAACGGATTCAAAACGAGGGCGACAGAAGGCGAGGAATCCCTCTCGGATATTCACGATTTTCGAGACATTGACCTCGAAAACTTCGATCTCGGCTCCGATTTTCCCGTCTTCGCTGCGGAGATATTGTTATTGAGACTTCAATTGGCAAATACTCAGCTACAAGAAATTCGGGCCGAGTTGCTGCGTGACATTTCGAAAATGGAGGAGAGAAAAAGCCAAGCTTATCAGGATTCTGTACTTTCTGCCGTCCGCTATATTTTCCCCTCGCTGAGCCACCAACAATTAGCCGAAGAGGCACTGAACGATTCTCTTCTGCGAAAGCGCTTGGAACAACGCATACAGGACGCTTTGACCCGGCGCAGTGCCAAGAGCGAAGCGAGCGACTTCTTTTTGCAAGACAAGTTCCCCCAAGCATCACTGGTTGCACCCGCATTGATCAGTCGACCCTCTCTTCAGATAGCCGACATTAAAAAACAGTTTCGCCTTCTTCTAAGTGGTGAAGAAAACAAATTCACCGGTACCACCGACTGGATTCACAATAATTTCGTAGGCTGTTTCCTACAATTGTACGACGGACTTGTTCGACCGTGCCCTCTCTACAGCGGATTTTCGACCTTCTGCTACATGGCAAGGGGAAATTTGCGGCACCTTCTAGAACTCAGCTTCCGAGCACTCGCACGGTCGGAAGATGCCGGAAACGCGATTGGCACAGTAGACGTTTCAATGCAAGCCGAAGCAGCTCGTCAAACCTCGGCAGATTTGCTGGCCGAAATCAGAAGTTTTGGTGCACAAGGTAACAACCTGTATGCTTTCGTTCTTCGCCTAGGCTCGCTGTTTTTGCTTTCGCAGCAGCAGCTTAGCCAAAGCGAACCCGAGCGCACTCATTTTTCGATCCAAGGAGGGAGATCGGAAATGGGCGAAGAAGAAACAACTTTTCTCAACGAAGCCATAAAATGGTCAGTTCTTTTTGAGGAAAAAGGCACAAAAAAGAAGAGCGCCACCGACCCAGAGGGCACGGAGTACGTGTTAAATCCGATCTACGCACCTTATTTCCATATAAGTTATAGAAAGAGGCGAAAGTTAGACCTCTCTCCCCAGGAGGCGTCGACGTTAATTATCGGATCTTATGCTAGCGTGAGACAACTTCTAGGAGATTTCCAGCGCCGCTGGGGAGTGGAGTCACCAAACGATCCTCTTCCGCTATTCGCTCATCTTTCGGAACAGGAGGACTAGAAGTATGATCATGCAGAAAGTCTCCGATGCAAACCAACTAAACCTGCCGGATTACAATATATGCTTCCATGGGGAGGCCGTCGATGATCGGGGCAAAGCTGCGGTCCACGAAATCGAAGGCAGAGCTAAAACGATGATTAGCCTCACATATGATCCTTCAAATCTCGATATTTGGGTCTCGGGCGACTGCGTGTCTGTGGACGAACTTCCCAAGTTCCTTGAAAAGAAACTTTCCGGTTCCATCGTCCTCGAAACGACAACTTTAGGTTTTGTCGAAATCTTGCTATGCTGTCGCGCTCTTCACAAACTCGGTTTTAAGACCTACGATCTGCTGTACGTTGAGCCCAAGCGGTATCGCAACCCGCCAAAAAGACATCTTCTTCGTCGACGGGATTTCGAACTTTCGGGGAATGTTCCCGGCTATCAGGCTATTCCAGGAAGCGCGATTCTTCTGGGTGATCGAAAACCTCAGAAAGGCGTATTTTTCGTCGGCTATGAAGAGGCCCGTCTTCGGCGTGCCTTCGAAGACCTCCAAATGATCCAGCCCTCAAAATCAGCGATTGTCTTCGGCATTCCCGCGTTCAAACCTGGGTGGGAAATGGACTCCATTGCTAACAATATTGCGGTGATTCGCGAGCAAAACGTGCGAGGCGGAATACATTTTTGCGGGGCCGAAAACCCTGTTGCGGTAATCGAAATCTTGACTGAAATTCATGCCAGCTTGGGTCCAGACCAACGACTGTTTGTCAGCCCGATTGGAACGAAACCGCACGGCATCGGCGTAGCCGTGTTTGTTTCCCAGCACCCAGAGATCGGCGTCATCTACGATCATCCTAAGAGAACACAGGGCCGAAGCGAGAAAATGGCTCATTGGCATCTTTTCTCTGTCACTTCACCAAAGTCCTGATAGCAATGCGGTATGATACTCCAGAGGAAGTCGCGTCTCGGCTAACAAGACACGCTCCAAGAAAAATTCGGAAGATACTGGACCCTTCGGTTGGCTCTGGCGTGCTCTTAGAGCCATTGTTAGAACGCCTAAAAAAGCAGGCGACTCAAATAATATGCGTCGATTCAGACCCGAAAGCGATATCGCAAGTTCAAAGCTCGTTTAGGTCATACTCTTTTAAAAAGCTATCCTGCATTAATGCGGATTTTCTGAAATGGTCAGCTGGACGCAAGGGCGATTTTGACTGCATTGTCATGAATCCCCCTTTTGGGGCCACTAAAGCGGACTTACGAAAGATAAGTCTTTCCCGTGCCTTACAAGAACACGCCGGACGGCAGCTCGCTATGCCGCTTGAAGCGGCTTTTTTATGTCGAGCTATCGAACTACTGAAAGATGGAGGCCGACTTTTGGCAGTGTTGCCGGCTTCGGTTATTATGGCCGAAAGCAGCCATTGGCTAAGAGCTCTACTTCTGAATGTCGGCGCCGTCCGCATGGTCCATGAGTTGCCGCCGCGATGCTTCCCGACGGTCGAATCGAGAATGTACCTTCTCATTTTCGACAAAGGCGCCTCGCAGCGCAGCATCACTTTGCTGAATCACGATTTGATTGAACCGGAACGCATGACTATCAGTCCGGCAGATCATAGGTTAGTTAAACGTTTCGATTTCGGCTTCCAGAAGGCGAACGAGTTCTTGCGACGATTGAAACGCTACAAAAAGTTTGGATGGAAGTCGGTAGGCGATGTTGCGACTGTCTTTCGCGGTAATGTTAAATCGCCTCTCAATGGCAAGATTTGTGTTCACACCACAGATTTTCACGGTGGGTTCTGGACGTTGAAACACTGGGAATCATCCAATTCCCGCTTAGCCGCAACCTCATCAATTCGGCGTGGCGATCTTCTAATCAAGCGCGTCGGCAGAGATTGTCACAAAACTGTCGGACCTCCCATCTCTATCGTCGGATCACCATGCAGTGACTGCATTTTGGTAATACGCCCAAACAATCATCGTGAATCGATGGAACTCCAATTTTCTATTCAATCAATTCTTCGAACCGGGTGGGCTCGCCCACTGCTGGAGAAGGGAACGGGGGCTAGTTACATCAGTCAAAAAAGTTTGCTTGAACTCACGATTCCGATGAACCTTCACGAGCGTTTTCCACAAACATTCGCACGCTTTGTGGCCGCACAACGGAGTAAGTCATCGAGGAATTCCGAGAAAGCGGTTCTAAGCGCGGCTCTCAGCCTCTGCAAAGACGCCGGTATCGCCGAATAGACCACAAGGGATTCTTCTCACACGACTCACAACTTGTTATATCCTCTGAAAAGAATGAGCCCTGCCATCCAGATGCATGATATCGTGGCCCTGCTCGGAGATGTGCCTGCCAAGCACTTCGAGACGGGCCAGCCCCTCTTGCTGCGCCGTGGCCAAATCGGGACCGTCGTGATGACCTATGACGGGACGGCATTTGAAGTGGAGTTCGCGGACCGCGATGGGAAGCCTATGCACTCCTGCCCCTGTCCGCGGAGAAGCTGATCGTCCTTCACGAAACCCCCACAATCGCCGCCGCCTGATTCTCAGGCCAGTTCCGTAAAATAGTTTTCTAAAATTCCTCTTGACAAACCATGTTCAAACCCCTACAATGGCCCGCGTATGAAGCATCGCCCTTTTCGATGCGCCTGTGGGGTGTCAGCGGAAGGGGATGCGGTTGCTGGTTCTTTCTCATTTTTGGAAATGGTGGTTTGATGGCTGCAGTCGCTGGTCGACGGCAAGCGTAGCGGCACTCCTGGACTCCGACCGCGACCGGTTTTTGAATCGGGTCGTGCCCAGCGCTTCTTCTCCGCCGGTTTTCGGCTACGATCGAAGAAATGAAGCTGCCCAATGCGCATCTGGCGGTGGTCGAGCAGAAGAAGATTGCGGACTATCTGCTCAACCCGGCGCATCCCTACGCCGCGAGCAAGGTCCGGTTTTTCACCAGCTTCGGCTTTCAGGTGGAAGCGTGGGAGGTGCTCGCCGCCGCGCTTCGCGAGCACGGCCAGCTTTACGAAGTCAGCAAGAGGAAGGAAACCGGCTTTGGTCCGCGTTTCGAGGTCGACGGCGAGGTGACAAACGCCCGACGGGCGTCGTCCGCACATCCGCACCGTCTGGCAGATCGACGACGGGCAGGTTGCACCGCGGCTCATCACCGCCTATCCTCTGGACGCTTTATGATCAACGAACACGATTGCGTCGTCCTGACCTGCGACCTTCCCGACGAAGCCTTGCAAGCCGGGGACGTGGGGACCGTCGTGCACATCCACGGCGAAGGAGCCGCCTACGAAGTCGAATTTCTCACGCTGACCGGCCAGACGGTGGCCGTGACCACGGTGCTGGCCTCCCAGTTGCGCCCGGTGAGCCGCCGCGACGTGTCGCACGTCCGCGAACTGGCGGCCAACTGACCTTTTTTCCCGCGCGTCTGCTGAGCGGCGGGCGTTCTTTGCCTCGTAAGCGCGACCTCGGAAGCCCACCCCTCCCCGCCTTCATCCGCGCTCTCTGCGCCATCTGCGGTTCCACTCCGTTTCTTCCCTCCGCAGTTCGCTACCGGGCGAAACTGCAACAGGCAGAACCGCTCTGCGCAGGCTAGGCGCGGTAAATTCCTCCCGGTTGAAAATTAGTTTGTACGATCCGATTTCTCTTGACAAACCATGTTCAAACCCCTACAATGGCCCGCGTATGAAGGATCGCATCTTTGGATGCGCCTGTGGGGTATCAGCGGAAGAGGATGCGGTTGCTGGTTCTTTCTCATTCTTGGAAATCGGAGGTTTGGATGGCTATGCCGTTTCGGAAACGAATGGAGCGGCTTGCCGCGGCGTAGGCTTCGCGAAGCCGGGAGCGACATAGCCTGCCGTAAGCAGCCCCGCCTCGCGGGGGAGCTGCGGCGGCAGCTAGCAAACGAAATGGACGGAAAGGTCGCCCAATTCCGGATCATTCCGGACATTTGGTAGCGACCGGCCTGGAGCACCGGATCACACCGGATCACGCTGGATAACGCTGGATAACGCCAAATTTTTATTTCGTCGGCGGGCATCGACCCATGCGTTGTAGCGGCAGTCTCTGACTGTCGGACACTTAACGGGTGGAAGACATGGCGGCTGGGAGAATGGCGACAGTCGGAGACTGCCGCTACAGCGCGGACCAAAAAGGGGCGTTGCCCCTTATGTAGTCCCGAGCGCCTCGTCCCCGAACAACCCCGGCTGGTCCTCGCTCCCCAGCAGATCCGGCTGGGTCAGCTCCTGCTGGCCGATGAAGAGTTCGCCGCTGAAGATGCCGCCGCGCTCGATGTTGATCGCTTTGGCATAGACGACGCCTTCCAGGGCGCCGCCTTTGGTGATGTTGACCGTCGTTTCGCACATGATCCGCGCGGAAATCTTCCCGTGGATCTCGGCGGAATGGACTTTCACCGGGCGCACGCACTCCACGTCACACCGCCTCTCGACGCAGAGGTGATGGGCCTCGATGCTGCCGAGCAGTTTGCCGTGCATCTTGAGGGAGACGGTGCCGGTGCAGGAGAGGTTGCCGCGCAGTTTGCCTTCGAGGAAGGCGGTGCCGCAGGCGATCTTCGAGCTGGTGATCTCGCCCTTGCTGGTGACGTGGACTTCGCCCTGGGTCTGGATGCTCCGCCCAAAGGGACCGCTGATCTTGAAGTCTCGCAAGTCCACATACGAACCGCACTGCGGACAGATGCTGGACTGCGCGGAAGTGCTGACCCGCTGGCGGTGGCCGCAGCTAAAGCAGCAGATGTCGCGGATCTTCTCACCGGAGACGAGCTTCGAGATCTTGTCGAGAAACGACGGCTCCTTGAGGCTGGTCGCCTCCTTGGCGAGCAGCTTCTCGATGCTGTAGTGCTGGCCGCACTTCCGGCAGAACGTCGATTTGGCGAAAGCCGACTCGAGCTGGCTAAACCCGCAATGCGGGCAGTCAGCGCTGATCTTTTCGACGTGTTTCGGTGTGTTTGGATTGGCCACAGAGGGCCTCGATTACGACCGGGCCGGCGCGGGCTGCGGCGCCGGAGGGCGCTGCGGGGTTTCGTTGTGCTTCATGCCGCCCTTGATGGGCGTGACTTCGGATTTGCCGACGAAGGTAGCTCCGTCCTCGATGACGAGGCGGGCGGCCTTGAGATCGCCGTTCAGGACGGCGCGGCCCTTGAGCTCGCAGCGTTCTTCAACGGTGATGTTGCCGTGGACTTTGCCGAGGACGGTGACGGACTTCGTCTTGATCTCGCCGCGAATCTCGGCGTTCTCGCCGACGGTCAGGACGCCGGAGGAGGTGATTTCGCCTTCGACTTTGCCGTCGATGACGAGTTCGTTTTGAAATTTGATGGAGCCCTTGATTTCGACGTCAGCGGACAACAGGTTTTTGCCAGTGATTGGATCAGCCATGAGGTTTGGATTTGGTATTTGCGGTGGAGCGGACTGGACTTCGGCCACGGGGGTTTCAGTCCCGTCTGAACCTTTCGTTTCGCCCGTGCGGAGTCGGTTAAACACGGGCGACTATTTCGCCGTGCGTTTTTAGTGTCAAGGGTTTGCTGGTGGAAGAACGCATTTAAGGGTGCATTTCGATGATGCCGGCGATCTCTTCGGCTGGGTAGGTCCAGATTTCGCTCAGCGTGGGGTGGTAGTGCGGGATTCGTGCCAGATCACCGCAAGTGGCGTTGAAATGCATGGCGACGGCGATTTCGTGGATCAGCTCGGCGGCCTCGGGGCCGACGCAGGAGCCGCCGAGGATGCGGCAGGTCGGGTGCTCGGCGATGAGCTTCACGAAGCCGTGGGTGCAGCCGTGGATGAGGGATTTGCCGTGGTCGTTGAAGGGGTATTTGGCGACGTGGACTTCGTGGCCGGCAGCCCGGGCTTCGCGTTCACTGAGGCCGACGGAGGCGACCTGCGGGTCGGTGAAGACGGCGAAGAGGGCGAGGCGGTAGTCGCTTTTCTCCAGCGGGCCATCGAGGCGGTGCAGGGTGCGGGCGGCGTTGCGGGCGGCGAGTTCGGCCTGGAGGATGGCGATGTGGACGACCTCGAAGGGGCCGCAGACGTCGCCGGCGGCATAGAGGTGCGGGGCGCCGCAGCGCTGATGGAGGTCGGCGGCGATGCGTTTGCCCTTCGTCGTGACCCCGGCGCTGGCGAGTTGGAGGGTGTCGGTGGCAGGTTCGCGGCCGAGGGCGTAGAGGATTTCCTCGGCCTCGATGAAGCGTTCGGCGCCGTCGTGGGTGAAGTGGACGCGTTTGCCGGTGGCAGTCTTCTCGGCGCGGAGGAGTTGGGTGTTGCGCAGGATGGCGATGCCGCGGGCTTCGAGCGCCGCGGTGAGCTCGGTGGCGACGTCGAGGTCGGTCTCCTTCAGCACTTGTTCACTGCGCTGGATGACGCTGACTTTCGAGCCGATGCCGGCGTAGTAGCTGGCGAGTTCCAGGGCGATGGCACCGCCGCCGAGGACGACGAGCGAGGCGGGGATGTGGTCGCTGTCGAGCACGTCGTCGCTGGTCCAGAAACCGGCTTCGCGCAAGCCGGGGACGTCGTGCCACTGGATGTGCGAGCCGGTGGCAATGAGGAAGGCCTTGGCGGTAAGCGTTCGCGTTCGGCCGTCGAGGAGCGTGACTTCGATGGTGTGCGGGTCGGTGAAGGCAGCATGGCCGCGGATGAACTCGAACTTGCCCGTCTCGAGTTGGTGGCGGCGATGACCGGCGAATCCGCCGATGATCCGGCGCTTGCGGTCACGGATCGCCACGGCATCGGCGCCGAGGTACTCCGCCCGCAGGCCGAAGTCCCCGGCATGGCGGATGGCCTCGGCGCGGTGGCCGCTCTCGATCAGCGTCTTGCTCGGCATACAGCCGCGGAGGATGCACAGGCCGCCGACGTCCTTGCCGCCTTCGATCACGGCCGTCTTCAGGCCGAGCCGGGCGGCGGTCGAACTGCCGGCATAGCCCGCGCTGCCGCCGCCGAGGACGATGAAATCAAAATCCGGTTCACTCATGGTGGCAGTTTAGCATTGTCGACTTCATAAAGGCGATAGAAGCGCAAACCCTCCTCGTTGAGCGCGCCGATGCCCTTCCATTCGTGCAGAAAATCCGGTGCTTCCTCCGGCTTGTCGAAAAGTGTCACGGCCAGCGCGTTCTCCGACGGTGCGACGCCGAGCAGAACGCTGGAGGTACTGAGCGCGCGGCCGGGATCGTCGGCCAGCACCCAGTGCACGCCCCGCTTCCGCAGGATCGCCGCGGCGGACTTCGGATCGGTGCTGAGGAAAAAGCGCGCCGAGTCGACGATGCCGGGCAGGCTTTCGTGAGAAGTGCCCCCCACGCCAGGCTGGCGCGACCAATACGCGATGGAGGGAGACAACCACCACGAAGCGAGGAACGGCCCGCCACGCGAACCGATCGCCGAAGTCACGAGATTCCGCAGTCCGACCATTTCGCCGTGCTGCACGCTCTGTTGCTCCTGGCCGATTTCATTTGGGAACAATCGCCCGTCCCAATCCTTCAAGACCGGCCACAAACCCACAATGAAAAGCGGCACTGCCACCCACGCCCGACGCAACACCTGCAATTGCCAGGGCAACGTCCACGCATAGGCGATGGCTAGGAAATATCCCCAGCGCACCTGCCACCACGTGAGAAGGAAGAGCGTGAGGAGGACGACGAGCATCGCTCCCACCCGTCGATCCGCCCGCCACATCAGCAGCAACAACACTGGCGCCGCCAGCGCGCACCAGCCGAACCAACTGAACAGCAGCGGCAGTTGCAGGTGCGAAAGCTCGCCGATCGTGAGTTCCCACTTGGGAAAGTATTCGCGCACCTCCGCATTCGGCACCGATACCGGCCAGCCTTCGATCAGCAACGACACCACGATCACCGCCAAGAACGCATACACGCCGGGCAACCGTTGCCGCGAGCAAAGCGCCCGCCGATCCAGCAAGACCCAAAGCAGAAGCACCAACGCGAGAAGGATCAACGGCTCATAAAGCGAGACCCACAAGCTCAACGCCCACGCCAGCCCACCCACGATTCCCCACGCCCGCACGTTCACACTCTTCTCATTTGTCCCATCCTTCGCATCGGTTCCAGTCATCTCCCCTGCCCCTTGCGCCAGCGCGAGTTCCGCGCCGAACGCCACCGTGATCGTCAACATGAGCAACGACTGATGATCCGGCCGGCCCAACAGCGTTCCGTGCATGAGGATCGGGCTGATCGCGTAAATCAAAAGCGTCGCCGCGCCAAAGCGGACGCGGAATCGCGCCAGCCACCACCCGAGAAACAGCACCCCGGCGGCCCCGAGCAGCGGCGATACCAGCGCGCCCGCTAGATCCAGCGTCTGGTCGTGGAGCACCGTCTGCCGCATCGGATCCCACCAGCGGAAAAACGCATCGAGCACAGGTTTCAGTCCCACGATCAAGTAATCGAACGGCGCGGTGGTGTGCGAATTCACCCCCTCCGGCCAGTTCTCGAAATCGTGGTGATGGACGACCGTCCCGGGATGCTCCGCGACCATCCGGACACGCGTCATCCGCGAGTAGCAATCGCCATCCACGAAGTAAATATGGCCTTGGATGAAAACGTCACGGACGTTCCAACACCGCGCCGAAAAAGCGAGGGCGAGGCAGAGCAGGATCCAGCCGATCCGGAGGGCGGTTTTCACCGCGCCAAATTTAGTGAGCGGAAGAGCCCTGTCCATCAACATATTGTGGTCGACGAATTTCCCGACCGCTATTCCTTGCGGTAATGCACCGAAATTTCCCGCAAAAAAGCGTTGTGGGCATACCCCGTCAAACCTAGACTGGGTGTGCGATTTTTTCCCACCCCAAATATGGCTGATACCGACGCTCCAATTCTCCCGAAAAGCGAGACCGCTTCCAAGAAGTCCGAGTACAACGCCGACGACCTGAGTTCACTCAAAGGACTGGAAGCGGTGCGCAAAAAACCGGGCATGTACATCGGGGGCACGGACGAGCGTGCGCTGCATCATTGTGTCTCAGAGGTTCTGGATAATTCGGTCGATGAATTTCTCGCCGGTTACTGCACGCATATCGACGTCACCATCCATAGCGACGGCTCGATTTCCATTCACGACAACGGCCGCGGCATCCCCGTGGATATCAACAAAGAGGAAAACATGCCCGGCGTGGAACTCGTGCTCACCCGGCTGCATTCCGGTGGCAAATACGGCCAGGGTAATTACGAATATTCCGGCGGCACTCACGGCGTCGGTGCGAAATGCGTCAATGCGGTCAGCGAGTGGTTCAAGGTGGAAGTCACCCGCGACGGCAAGATCCACGCGATGTCTTTCGAGCGCGGTGTCACGAAGCAGCAGCTTCACGTCATCGCTGAAGTGAAGTCGAAAAAGCAGACCGGTACGCTCATCACTTTCCAGCCAGACCCGGAGATTTTCAAGGAGGTCACGGAATTCAAAGCCGAGCGCATCATCACGCGGCTCAACGATCTCGCCTACATCAACGCGCCGCTCTCGTTCACCTTCCTCGACGAACGCGTCGAGGGTTCCCGACCGGTGCAGGTTGTGCATCCGAAAGGCGTGGAAGATTTCGTCGCCCGTCTGTCCGAGAACAAGACGCTCGTTCATCCCAAGCCCATCCTGATCAAAGGCACGCGCGACCGCATCATTGTCGAGATCGGCTTGCACTACAACGACAGCTACAACGAGCAACTCCTCTGCTACACGAACGCTGTGCCGAATCCCGACGGCGGCACGCATTCCAGCGGCTTCCGCGGCGCGCTCACCCGTGCGATCAATCAATACGCGAAGAACAATTCTCTCTTGAAGGAGAAGGACCCACCGATCACCGGCAACGATGTCCTCGAAGGTCTGGCCGCGGTCATCAGCGTCAAGCATCCCGACCCGCGCTTTGAGTCCCAGACGAAGGTGAAGCTCATCTCGCCGGAGGTGGAAAGCGCTGTCGGCTCCATCACCTACGAGGGCCTGATGCTGCACTTCGACCAGAACCCCGGCGTCGGCAAACGGATCATCGACAAATGCCTCATGGCCGCCCGCGCTCGCGAAGCCGCGCGCAAAGCCCGCGAGACCGTCCGCAAAGGCGCGCTCACCGGCGGTGGCCTGCCCGGCAAGCTGGCCGATTGCTCCGAGCGCGATCCGAACCTCACCGAACTCTACGTGGTCGAGGGCGACTCTGCCGGCGGTTCCGCCAAGCAGGGCCGCGACCGGCGTTTCCAGGCGATTCTCCCCATCAAGGGCAAGATCATCAACGTCGAGAAAGCGCGCCTCGACAAGGTGCTGCAAAACACCGAGGTCCAGACCCTCATCACCGCCATCGGTACCGGCATCGGCATCGCCACCAGCGATAACCAAAAAGAGAACGAAGGCGCCTTCGACCTCGCCCGCCTGCGCTACGGTCGCATCATCATCATGACCGATGCCGACGTGGACGGCTCCCACATCCGCACCCTGCTGCTCACCTTCTTCTACCGGCAGATGCCCGACCTCATCCGCAAGGGCCACGTTTACATCGCGTGTCCGCCGCTCTACCTCATCAAGCGCAAGAAGCGCGAGGAATATGTGGACGACGACGCGGCGCTCAATCGCATCCTCATCACCCTCGGCGCAGAGGAAGTGAAATTGAAGAACCTCGCCGACGGCAAGATCTTCACCGCCACTCAGCTCAAGGAACTGCTCGAACTCCTCGAGCGCCTTTCCAAGTTCAGCGACGCCATCCGCCGCCATGGCGGAGATTTCGAAACGTATCTCGGCGAGCGCGATACCAGGACCGGCGCTTTCCCCTCCTTCATGGTGAAAGTGCGCGAGGGAAATACCGAGTGGGTTACTTACTTCCCAGGCGAAGCGGAGGTGCGGCAATTCCACGAGGAAAACCGCGACCTCGCCTTGTTCGAGGACCCCGTGCCCGAAGCCGTTGGCAACGCCGAAGGTGAGCCGCCGCTCACGCAAGTCGAGAAGCCTGCCGCCAGTGCGAAGAAAAAGGAAGGCACTTACCGCCGCGCCCGCCTCATCGAGCTGCACGAATCCACCGCAGTGCAAAAGCTCATCGCCGAGATCGACCGAAAAGGCCTCAAAATCGAGCACTTTGCCGACAGCGATCACCCCATCTTCGAACTCATCGAAGGCGAAGGCGACAAAGCCATCACCCACTCCCTCTTCTCCGTCCCCGACATCCACACCAAGGTCATCGAGATCGGCAAGAAGGGCCTCAGCATCCAGCGTTTCAAAGGCCTCGGCGAAATGAACCCGAAGCAACTCTTCGAGACCACCATGGACCCGAACAAGCGCAAGATGATGAAAGTGGAACTCAACGAAGACAACGCCGTTGAAGCCGACCGCATGTTCACCATCCTCATGGGCGACGTCGTCGAACCCCGGCGGCAGTTCATCGAGGACAACGCGCTAAACGCGCGGCTGGATGTCTAACCGATGACCATGGTCGAACCGCAAAGCTCTTCCGCTGCGTGCCGTCTCTCTACATCATCGCAGGCCCGAACGGTGCGGGTAAGACGACTTTCGTCCGGGACTTCCTTCGCTACGACTTTGCCGTTCTCGATTTTCTCAATGCCGATGAAATGGCGCGCGGGCTTTCACCGCTCGCACCCGAGCGGGCTCAATTGGAAGCCGGACGACTTATGCTCGATCGGGTCCGCCGCTTTATCAGCGAAGACCGGAACTTCGGCATGGAAACGACGCTTAGCGGGCGCACGTATCGAAGTATTTTCCGCGAAGCACGCGACCGCGGTTACTCGATCCACCTGGACTTTCTTATCCTGCCTACCGTCGAACTTTCCATGCGCCGCGTTGCCGACCGCGTGGAAGCCGGGGGTCATAACGTGCCGGAGACGGATTTGCGGAGACGCTTCCGGCTCGGTTTGCAAAACCTCTTCAGTCTGTATCGACCTCTTCTCGATTCGTGGGCGCTCTACAACAACTCGGACCGGAGCCCTCGCAAGATCGCCCAAGGCGATCGGCAGAATCACATCATCTTCAATCCGGCTGAGTTTGAAAGGATCACAACGGAATTTAGCTTAACTGTATGAATCCCGAAACGTTTCCACTAGCACGCGGCATTCCGATGGAACTACTCACGGAACGAGGCCTGAATAGGGCATTCATCAAGGTCGTTGAGGAGCATCGCCGCGACGGTCGGCCTGTCGTCACGACTCGCGATGGCAAACCTGCTCTCATTCCCGCGGAAGAGTTGGCGGAAGATGTCCGCGCCGCGCGCAACCGAATAGCTGAATTGGATGCCGAGATCGCCAAGTATGAACGCTCGCCGTTCTCGGTGAATGAAACGCCGGAGTGATTAGGCAACCGCACATTTAACTTACCCTCCCCCAGCCCCCTTTCCCATGCCCGACCTGAACCCCAACGAAAAAGTCCACCCGGTCAATGTCGCCGAGGAAATGTCGAAGTCGTTTCTCGACTACTCGATGTCCGTCATTATCAGCCGTGCCCTGCCGGATGCTCGCGATGGGCTCAAGCCTTCGCAGCGCCGCATTCTCGTGACGATGAATGACCTCGCCGTGATGCCCAATCGCAAGCACATCAAGTGCGCGAAGATCGTGGGCGACGCAATGGGTAACTATCACCCGCACGGCGACCAGGCGATCTACCCGACGCTCGTCCACATGGCGCAGCCATGGGCCATGCGCGAGATGCTCGTCGATGGGCAGGGCAACTTTGGTTCCGTCGAGGGCGATCCACCGGCATCGATGCGGTATACCGAGGCGCGGTTGCGGTGGCTCGGCGCGTCCCTCATGGAGGACATGGACAAGGAAACGGTCGACTTCGTGCCGACCTACGACGAGCGCCTCATGGAGCCGGTCGTGCTTCCGGCGGCCTTCCCGAATCTCCTCGTCAATGGCGGCACCGGCATCGCCGTGGGCATGGCGACGAATATCCCGCCGCACAATCTCAGCGAGTGCATCGACGGCATTTGTGCGCAGATCGAAGACCCGGACATCACGCTCGAGGGCTTGATGCAATTCATCAAAGGGCCCGATTTCCCGACCGGTTGCATCATCCAGGGCTCCGCCGGCATCCTGTCCTATTTCGCCACGGGACGCGGTTCTGTGCGCGTCCGCGGCAAGGCGGGCATCGAGGAACTCAAGGGCGGGCGCGAGCAGATCATCGTGACGGAGATTCCCTACAACGTGAACCGCGCGGAGCTGGTCAAGCGCATCGCGGAACTGGTGAACGAGAAAGTCCTCACCGGCATCAGCGACGTGCGCGACGAATCGGACGAAAATACGCGTGTCGTCATCGAGTTGAAACGCGATGGCAACCCGAAGGTCATCCTCAACAATCTCTTCAAGCACACCGCGCTCGAGTCCTCCTTCAGCGTGAACATGCTGGCCATCGACCATGGCCGGCCGCGCATCCTCGGCTTGAAGGACGCCATCGCCTGCTACATCGAGCATCGCCGCGAGATCATCCTCCGCCGCACGCGCTTCCTGCTCAACGCCGCCGAGGTCGAGGCCGAGAAGCTCGAAGGCTATCTCATCGCTCTCGATAATCTCGACGACTTCATCCGGATCATCCGCGACTCCCGCGACCGCGAGGACGCCAAGGTCAAGCTGCTCGCGCTCTCGTGGACCCGCCAGGCCGTGGAGCGCCTCGGCATCCTCATCCGGGACGAAGCCCGGCTCGTGGACGGCCAATACAAGTTCACCGAGAAGCAAGTCGGCCATATCCTCGACCTGCGCCTCTATCAACTGACCAGCCTCGAGCGCGAAACCGTCATTAACGAATACCAGGCCCTGATCGAGACGATCAAGGACCTGATGGACATCCTCGCCCAGGAAAAGCGCGTCCTGAAAATCATCACGGATGAACTGCGCGAGATTCAAAAGAAATACGGCAACGAGCGCCGCACCGAGATCGTCCCCGCCGAAGGCGAGATCGCGATGGAAGATCTCATCGCCAACGAAGGCGTCATCGTCACGCTCACGCACAACGGTTTCATCAAACGCACCGCCGTCTCAGCCTATCGCGCGCAGCGCCGCGGCGGCAAGGGCGTCATCGGCATGACCGCGCGCGAAGCCGAAAACGAAGATGACAGCGATTTCGTCGAGCATCTTTTCACCGCCACCACGCACGACTACCTGATGTTCTTCACGCAGGATGGCCGTTGTTACGTCGAGCGCGTCTATGAAATCCCCGAGGGTTCGCGCGCGTCGAAAGGCCGCAGCATTGCCAACCTGCTCGAATTGCGCCCCGAAGAGAAGATCGCCGCAACCATTAGCATCAAGGGCCAGAAGACCGACGAGGAAACCTGGAACGAGAACCAGCACATCGTCTTTGCCACCCGCAGCGGCATCGTCAAGAAATCGAACCTCTCCGATTTCAAGAACATCCGCAAAGGCGGCATCATCGCCATCCAGATCGAAACCGACGACCGGCTCATCGACTGCAAGCTCACCGGCGGCCTCAACGAGATCGTTCTCATCACCCACGAGGGCATGAGCATCCGCTTCAACGAAGAGGAACTCCGCGACCAGGGCCGCAACACCGTCGGCGTCTGGGGCATCCGTCCCGAACCCAACGACTACATCGTCGCCGCCGCGCTCGTGAATAACGACTCCAAGCTCCTCGTCGCCGGCGAAAACGGCATCGGCAAGCGCACCGCCTTTGACGAATACCGCGTCCAATCCCGCGGCGGCAAAGGCATCATCACCATGAAGACGACGGACAAGACGGGCGGTGTCGCCGGCGCCCTCACCGTGCGCGATGCGGATGAACTCATGCTCATCACCAACAAGGGCAAGATGGTCCGCACCCGGGTCGCTGAGATCCGCGAGACCGGCCGCAACGCCCAGGGAGTGAAGCTCATCGACCTCCGCGAAAACGAGATGCTCCAGGCAATCGCCCCGGTCGTCAGCAGCGACGACGAAGAGATTCCCGAAGGCACTGAACCGCCGCCGCAGTCATAAGCTGCGCGCTCCGCGCAAAGCAGGAATGCGGTGGTCCGGATGCAACCGCGTCAGGAAGCGCCCCCGATTTACCCCAAGGTCGATTCGATCAGACTGCCGGGCCATTCCGCCGGCGGCGGAAGCCGAAGAGCGTCATGGCAGCCCCTGCGAGGAGAGCCATGCTCCTAGGTTCCGGAATGCCTTCCAAGGCCAGCCCCGCGGTGGTCAGGTTCCAGCCCACCACATCGAACGCAGTCATTTCGTATTTCCCCAAATTGTCTTGCGCGCCCGGGGTGCCGTAGGCGTCCTGGACATTCGGCGGCGTATTGCCGGCCTGCGCTCCCGTGGTCCCATTTCCCCAGTCAGAGAAGTCCGAGCCGTCGTTGGCGTAATTCTGATTGAAATATACGAGATTCGTCGCACCGCCATTAATGGAAAAATATGGATCGGGGCCTGCAGCGGCAGTGAAACTCCTCACCCCATTGCCACTGTAGCGGTAGAGATCCAGCACCCCTACATCCCCCCCGGTCCCTTGGGAGAGCAGCGAACCAGCTCCACCGATCCCGAGAATCTCGTCCATCTCATGCGTGGCCGCCGCTTCGAGATCGTATAAGTTCGGATTCTGCGTGCCCGTTCTCGAGATATTCATCAGCGATGTATTCAACTGGACGGTGCCGGACAGGGGAACAGTCAAAGGCCCAAACGCGTTCCCGTTCTGCGTGATATTGACTCCCAGCGCCTCGAGCAGAGATTCCGTGGCCTCGATGTTGGTAGTGCCGTTCACCGGATTGACCGACGTGCCGGATCCAAGAGACGCAATGGCCGTGTTATCATTCACCGTGCGCGTCTGATTGTTCTGGAGAGCGGTGACGTAGCTCGCGTACGATGTCGAATAGTAGTTCGTATTGCTTTGCGCCAGGCCGCTGCTGGTTTCCGAAAAAGTGATACTAACGGTGACGGAATTGGAAACGTAACTTTCGATATTATTGATCGCGGCCTGGATCGTGGCCTCGATCTTGGCGGCGTTTGCGTCGTTCTGAATCGTGCTGTCGTATATTGGGGTGATGACCAGCCCGCCAGAAGTATTTGGTTGAACAGTAACACCGCTCGCGGGAGCAATGCTGAACGAGGCCGTGGATATGCCCGTCTGGCTGCGCACCTTGGGCGGCAGCACGATCCTATCCGCCAGGGTCGAGGTCGGGACGATGTTGGATGGAGCCTGCACTCCGAGCGCACCGTAATGCGTCTCGGAGAGACCGGAGCCACCACGCGGGGACCCTCCGTAGGCGACGTTGCTCCTGCCTGCCGCGGGCGATGAAAACCCGGAGGAGGTCAGGATTGGCGGCAAGCTTGGGAAGACCGGACCACTGCCAGATGTGTCGATCCACATGGCATTGCCTCCACTCACCGTGGACACACTCGGAGCGAGGTCAGAAAATCCCTGAGGTTGTTGCACGCTGCTCCCTTGGTCCCACGCCGTGCGCACTTCCGACGTTGTCCAGGTCGAGCTGGAGGAACTCGTAGCCACGATGGCACCGCCATCGATCGGCGCGGTGTTGACGTTAATCGCAACCATGAAACCGGAGCCCTCCCAAGGCACGTTGCCCCCGCCACCAGCATCGAGGACGGCTAACCGGCCCGGTTCAAACGACTGCGGCGCTTCTTCGGTCAAGCGCTGGCTGCCGTGAAAAGCGAATCCATGCTTGTGCACAAAGCGTGAGTCCAGCTCCAGCGAGGTTTGCTCCCCATCAATATCCTGAAGCGTTTCCTTATCCAGGCCATCTTTGCATAACCCGGAGAGCCTGAAGTCCTTCCGGAATTCCTCGGTAAACAGCTGTCCCTTCCGCGCACTGCGGGAAACTTTTTGCAGGGTGTCGACAAGGTCCGCAAATTCCCGGTCAAACGATGTGATTCGCGGCCACGCCGCTCCACGAGGCGATTCCTCTCGCATGTTCGAAGAGGCTTCAATGATGCCCGAAACGGTTCCGCGAACGATCGATATTCCGGGCAATTCATTCGGTCGGACAGGGACGGTGGCATGAACGATGGTACTCCCATGCCCGGTCCGATTGACAAGAAATTCGCCACACTCCGGCCAGAGGGCGGGACCAACCAGGAGTACCGCCACGGCAGCGCTGATCGTAAATGTAAAAGGCCGTAGAGAATGATCTGATCTCATGTTTGATGTTTGGCGAACAATCGTCGCCGTCTGTTCGCCTCACCGCGAATATTCAGCCTCCGAACACCCTTCAGTCCGGCCGAAGATAGGATGAAGCCTCCGCTATACGTAAATATAGGTAGCAGGGTTTCGGGCCAAGCCCGCAAAGGCAAGAAAAAAGTATGCTCCCGAGGCACTTCCGTCAGCCTAGGCGAGGCCAGCACGCGCGCCAAAAAGAGCGATGGCAGCCAGGTTCAACGATGCGATCGCTTTTGAAATTCTCATCACACGATACAACAGGCCATTGCCGAAAAACGGTCACTGTTCTTCCGTTTAACAAACCCAAACACTCCGCTTCATTTCACCTTTCCGCAATCGCGTTAATCCGACGTTGGTTTCCTCTTTTTTTTAGGCTTGGGAGTGGCGTCCTTGCCCGCATTCGCAGCCGGAGCCGCGGACACCCCGTCCTTGCTCTCTGCAACTTCAGCATTCGCCGCCTCTTGCTGTTCAGCCGGCGAACGCAACCCGGGAATGCGCGCAAAACCCACAAACTCGGCCTTGGCTTTTTCCGGGTTCGCCGGGTCCGCCTTCGGCATCTTGAAGTCAAACACGCTTACCCCCCAACGCTGAACTCCGTTGTAACTCCGCCCGTCGCTCGCGCCGAACATAATGCGTTTGCCCGTTCCTTTCTCCCGCCCGAGATACAGCATCACATGCGAGACAGGGATATCCCGGCCCGTCTGGTAAGTCCCAGTCCAAAACATCAAATCACCGGGCATCAACTCTTTGAATTCCGGACCGTCCGGATTCTTGCTCAACACCGGATAAAACGCGCCGCTCTTTCGAACCCATAAATACTGCCCGCCCGAGTCGCGCGGCACATCCTTAAAGTTGTCCGCCTGCAGCAAATGATAGATTGTGCCGGAACAGTCCATCCCGCCAGCGGACGGGTCGGAGCTGCCAAAAGTGTAAGTTAGGTTTTGCCGCGTGAGATCCATTGCATCGCGGATCAATTGCTGAACCCGCGCGGGCTGCGCGGCAAACTCTGAAATCTTCTCCGGCTCCACCGTCGCATCCGGGCCGTACTTGCTGTTAGCCTGCGCATCGGTCGCATCCTTGTCCGGCTTGTCATCGCTTTTGTCAGCCGCCTTCTTTTTTGCGGTAGTGTCGCTGTCATCTGCCGTCTTCTTCTGGTCGTCCGACGAATCATCCGATGATTCCGCGGGCTGCTTTTTCTTCTTCGTTGCCGCGTGCAGATCCGCTGCCAGGCCAGGGATGAAAATAAAACCGAGCACCACAGCGACGAAAGTGAATCGGTTCTTCATACCCAGCGCTTCGCGAATGGCCGCGGTTCCGGTTCCCCCCACTAGCGCGCCAGTTCCTCCAGCAGCGTGCGGTTCAGGCCAATGCCGCCGAGGAAATTCTCCAGGGGAAAATTCTCGTTCGGTGCGTGCGCCCGGCAATCCGGGAGCGCCAGGCCGAGCAGAATCGTTTCCACACCGAGCACGCGCTTGAAGGTATTCACGATCGGGATGCTCCCGCCTTCGCGAATGAGAGCGAGTTCCTTCCCGGGAAACGCCCGGTGCAAAGCGCGCTGCGCGGCCAGGCCATTCGCTGAATTCGGATCCATCATATAAGGTTCGCCCGCGTGGCCGCCGCTGATCTCCAGCTTCACGCCCGGCGGACAATGCGCCCGCAAATACGCCTTCACTTTCTCCATCACGTCGTCGGGTTGCTGGTGTGGCACCAATCGGAAAGTGAGCTTGGCAAAAGCTTCCCGAGGCAAAACCGTTTTCGTCCCCACGCCCTGGAATCCTCCGCCAATACCATTCACCTCCGCCGTCGGCCGCGCCCACGTTCGCTCGAGGCTGGAATAACCCGCCTCGCCGAAGAGCGACGGTGAACCCGTCACTTTCAAGATATCCGCATCTCCGAATGGCAGCTTCGCCCACGCCGCACGTTCCCAATCCGCGATCGAGGCGACGTCATCATAGAATCCCGGCACCGCCACGTGTCCTTGATCGTCGTGCAAACTCGCCACCAACCGCGCCACCGCCGTCGCCGGATTGGCCACGACACCGCCATAGATCCCCGAGTGCAGATCGCCCCGCGGCCCCGTGACTTTCAGTTCCAGCGCGCCAATCCCGCGCAAGCCGTAAGTGAAGGTTGGCACACCCGGTGCAATCATCCCCGTGTCCGAAATCGCGATCACGTCGCACTGCAAATCCTCGCGATGCGCCAGCAGGAATTCCTCGAGATGCGCGCTGCCCACTTCCTCCTCGCCCTCGACGAGCAGCACAAGGTTCACCGGCAAATCACCCTTCTCACGCAGCGTCTCCTCGATCCCTTTGATATGCGCAAATATCTGTCCCTTGTTATCCGCTGACCCGCGCGCATACACAATGCCGTCTTCAATCCGAGGCTCAAATGGCGGCGACGTCCACAACTCCACTGGGTCCACCGGTTGCACATCGTAGTGCCCGTAAATCATCACCGTCCGTCGTCCAGGTTTATGTGCGTTCTTGGCCAGCACGATCGGATGCCCCGCCGTCGGGATCACACGCGTCTGCAAGCCCATCCCTGTCAGCTTCCGTTCCAGCCACGCCGCGCAGGCCGCGACATCCCCCTTTCGTTCCGGGTCGGTCGAAATGCTCGGGAAGCGGAGGAATTCGAAATATTCAGCTACGCGCGGGTCGGACATATGCTCCCAAACTATCACTGCTTCGCGCGCCGTCACAACTCTCGCGCACGTGAAACCTGAAATGAAAAGCGCTTGGTTTTAGCGCCGGTAGGTCTTTGTCTCGTCGGGCATGCCGCCACCCCAATGGCGGGTGAGCGAAAGCAATTTGCCGTCCCAGCTAAACTCACCAGAGAAGGAAGTCTTGCTCAGCGGATCATCCGAATCCACGCGCCCTGCGTTGACCCACATGCTGAAACGGCCCGTCTCGGGCTGCACCTCGGAAGCCGTGTACGTACCCGCGTCCGCAAAGATGCCGATGACACGCCCGGTGGTCGGTCCAGCGGTATCCGGGACAAAAGTCAGTTGATTGCCATCGCCGTTGACCGGAGCCCAGTTGCCCGCCAGCAAATAAATCTTCGCCGCTTCCTTGGCCGTGCGCGCATGCTCACCCGGCTTGCTGGAAGTGGTACTGCACGCCGCGACAAGCAACGCACTGAGAATGAGGGCCAATGGGCCGCAAAGGAGCGATCTGATCTTCATGAGTCCGTGGAATACCGTCGATAGGCGACGGCACAAACCCCTAGCTAAACAAAGGGACTCCGCGATTCCAAGCATGATCTCCATCCGGAAAAAATCTTTGTTGACGCCCCCCGGCCTTTACCCCATGTTACTGCACATCAGTCCGCGTTCCCGGCATTCCTGACCAATCTCTGGCAGGATTCTCCCTCGCAAGAAAGACAGTTCCTAGGAGCGCACCCGATTTCATTCCATCAACATACCCTGATCCATGGCGGGTCATAGCAAGTGGTCCAAAGTTAAACACATCAAGGGTCCCCTCGACCAGAAAAGAGGGGCGCTTTTCTCGAAGCTGGCCAAGGAAATCACCGTCGCTGCAAGATTGGGCGGCGGAGATCCCGGCGGCAATCCGCGCCTGCGTTCAGCCATCCTGGCTGCCCGCGCCCAATCCATGCCGAACGACAACATCGATCGGGCGATCAAGCGCGGCAATGGGGAAGGTGTCGAAGCGGCCAATATCGAGGAGATCGTCTACGAAGCCTATGCTCCCGGTGGCGTCGCCTTGGTCATCGAGGTGGCGACCGACAATCGCAACCGCGCCGCCGCTGACCTGCGCCTCGTTTTGGCCAAAAACCACGGCACCCTTGCCACGCCGGGCGCAGTGTCGTATATGTTTCATCGGAAGGGCCGGATCACCGTGCCGGCGGCCAGCCTCGGCGAGGAGCGCTTGCTCGAGCTGGTGATTGATGCCGGTGGCGAAGAAATGACGACGGATGACGAACACCACGCCATCACCACCGCGCCCGACCATTTGTATGCCGTAGCCGATTCCTTGAAAGGGGCCGGAGTGCAGACGGACAGCCAGAAGCTGACCTTTGTGCCCGAAACCCAGGTAATCGTGGACGATCCCGCTGTCGCCGCCCAGGTCGTTCGCTTGATCGAGGCCCTGGAAGATTGTGACGACGTGCAGCACGTCCACACCAACTTTGCCCCAACCGAAGCGGCCATCGCCCAGTTTTCCCATTAATCTCAACGAAACCAACCAATCCCGTGGCCTGAGCCGCGGACGCGGACTGCTAGAGACGTACTCCGAGTTAACTCCCACCTAATTATCCACCCCACTATTCAGGCACACCGGTGCCCTCCCCCCCTTTCACTTTATTTATGACTGAGCCAGCAGACCAGTCCTTGCTCGAAGAGCAGGGATCCGAAACCAAGAAACCCGCGAAGAAGCGGACAACCAAACCCCGGACCAGCGCGAGCAAGACGGCTAAGCCCAAAGCGAAGAAAACGACCAAGGCTACCGCCAAATCCAAAGCCGCCGCAACGGCGGTGGAAGTCGCTCCGGAGGCGCCGGTCGAAGCTCCCGCGCCTGCTCCAGTCCCCGTCAGCGCCACACCCACCGCGGACGATTGGCGGCCCTCCGCCTCCAAGGCGGAGCCCGCACCTGCGGCTCCCACTCCGTCCGCGCCCGCTCCGGCCCAGGATGCGCCGCTGCCATCTCAGCCCGTCGTGCGCCCCCGCCCGGTTTACATCCCGCGCCATGTCGCCAGGCAAATGGAAGAACAGGCCCGCGCCGCCGGCATCGATCCCGCGCCCATTCCCGTCGCCGTCTCGGCAGAGGAAGCCGCGCGCCTCGACTTGCCGCGCGTGGAAGCCTCCTTGCGCGCCGAAAACCCGCCTCGCGAGCAACGCGGTGGACGCCCTGACCGTGGCGACCGCGGCCATCGCGGCGAACGCCAGGATCAATTCGAACCCGCGATGACGGAAGCCCCGCAGCCCGAGTTGCCGCCGCGCGAGGATGAAATCGGCGAGGCCGAGGGCATCGTGGAAGTTTCCGGCAAAGGCTTCGGTTTCCTCCGCGATCCAAAGCGCGGCTATGCCCAGCACCCGAATGATGTCTTCGTCACCCCCGAGCTCTGCCGCGCCTTCAACCTGCGCGATGGGCAATGGGTGAAGGGCTTCACGCGGCGCGGCAATCGCGGCGCCCAGCTTTTCAAGATCAACGAGATCAACGGCGACGAGCCGGAGAAGTCTTTGCAGCTTCCGCAGTTCGACGAACTCACCGTCGTCAGCCCGAACAAGCTCATCCGTCTCGAGACCGTGCCGGAGCGTTTTACCACGCGCATCATCGACCTCATGTGCCCGATCGGCAAAGGCCAGCGCGGCCTCATCGTCGCGCCGCCGCGCACCGGCAAGACCACGCTGCTCCAGCACATCGCCGATGCTGTGGTCAAGAACCACAAGGATATCAAGTTGATCATCCTGCTCGTCGATGAACGTCCTGAGGAAGTCACCGAGATCAAGCGCACCGTGCCTACGGCCGAGATCATGGCCAGCTCGAACGACAGCGATATCAAGAGCCACACCCGCATCGCCCAGCTCGCCATCGAGCGCGCCAAGCGCCTCGTGGAATCGGGCAAGGACGTGTTCCTGCTGCTCGACTCCATCACCCGTGTCGGCCGCGCCTTCAACAATGCCCTCGGCGGCGGTCGCACCATGTCGGGCGGCCTCGACGCCCGCGCGCTGGAAATTCCGCGCAAGATCTTCGCCGCCGCGCGCAATACCGAGGAAGCCGGTTCGCTCACGATTATCGCCACCGCGCTCATCGAGACGAACAGCCGCATGGATGAAGTCATCTTCCAGGAGTTCAAGGGCACCGGCAATATGGAGCTCGTGCTCGATCGCAAGATCAGTGACCAGCGCACCTATCCCGCGATCGATATCTTCCAGAGCGGCACCCGCCGCGAGGAATTGCTCCTCCCCGAGGCGGACCTGCACAAGATCAATGTCATCCGTCGCGGTCTCGCCGGGCACAAGCCGGTCGAGGCCATCGAGCGCCTGCTCTTCTTCGTGAAGAAATTCCCAACGAACGCGCAGATGCTCGCCGGCATTCCCGGCTGATCCATGCCTGCCACCGAGCCGCCTCGCGAGGTCGAGTTTGAGTTCGTCGGCCGGGAAAAGCCGCGCAGTGCGCGCCGCCCCGGTGATGATCCCTTCATCGCCTTCGTGGCCCGGCTCATGGATGATCTTTTCGTCATCCCAGGCACCAACATCCGCTTCGGTCTCGACCCGATCATCAGCCTGCTGCCGGCCTTGGGCAGCGGCGCTTCCGCCATCGTGTCCGTCATCCTCATCGGGCTCAGTGCACGGCGCGGCTTGCCAAAGATCGTCCTCGTCCACATGGCGACCAATGTCCTCATCAATACCGCGCTCGATTCCGTGCCAGTCGTCGGCGATGTGCTGTCGATCTTCTATCGATCCAACGCCCGCAACTACCAACTCCTGCAAAAACACGCCGGCCAGACCCGCGCCTCCACCCGGGGCGACTGGTTCTTTCTCGTCGGCCTGCTGACGGCGGTCGTGCTCGTCATCGGGTTAATGATCGTGGGAACCGTCGCCGTTTTCCGGATGATTTGGGCGCCGCTCTTTCACTGAGCGCTCGCGCAATTTAGCTCTTGGTCGAACCGTTCCCGTCTCGATAGTGTCGACGCCAGACGACCATTAGTCATGGCTTCTACCCCTCCCCCTCGCAGTCCGCATCCCGGCAACGCCTGGTTGCAATCCGCCGACGGCGAAACCTGGCCGCTCATCGGCAATTTTCACCTCGGACGCTCGCCCGAAAACGACGTCGTCATCGATCATCCGAAGGCCTCCCGCCAGCACACGGCCATTCACGCCCAGGACGACACCGAATTCTGGCTTCTCGACCTCGGCAGCCGCAACGGCACCTACCTCAATGAGCAGCGCTTGCTGCATCCGAAACTATTGCGCGATGGCGACCAGATCAGCGTCGGTGGCCGCGCCTTCACCTTTCACCAACCCGCCGCCGTACCAGTGGCGCCGGGCGATGCAGGCCACTGGGAACACACCACCACGGCGGATGGCGTCACCGCCATCGACCTGCGCCAGCAAAAGGTGTGGCTCCTCATGGCCGACATCGAAAAATTCACTCAACTAAGCCAGGACTGGAAGGTCGATGAACTGGCCCTCGGCGTGGGCACATGGCTGCGCCAAAGCCGGCAGGTGATCGCCGAGCACCGCGGGCGCATTTCCAGGTACCTCGGCGATGGATTTCTCGCCTGCTGGGACGATCGCACTGGTACGGCCAGCCAGATCGTATCCACGATCAAGAGCTTTCAACAGTTGCGGAAGGACAGCCCCATCAAATTCCGCACGGCGGTGCATTACGGAATCATCGCTTTTGGGGAACAATCCGAGATGGGCGAGGAAAGCATGCTGGGCCCGGAGATGAACTACATCTTCCGCCTCGAAGACCTGGCGAGCAAACTCGGCATCACCTGCTGCGTCAGTGCCTCGGCCAATACCCAGCTTACCGGCCTCATTACGACACGCCGCATTGACGGTGAACACGAGCTCAAGGGCTTCGCCAACACGCATCAGATTTTCGAGGTCGTCGAGGACCAACCGCTGTAGGGCGCGCATCCGCCCCCCGCCAGTCTTTTCTACGGCCCGAAAGAGCGCACCAGTTCAACGGCCGGTCGCGGCTTCTTCGTCATTCAATTGCTTCAACCTTTGAAGCAAGGATTGTTGAGCCGTCGCGGCCCCGTCGCTCTGCTGGCTGTGCACCAGCGCCCAAGCCTCGAAGAAACGGGACATGCGGAGCTGACACTGCTCTTGCAGCCGGACGGCGATGATCTGCTCCTCGAGCAGGCGCCCCGGGTGAAAGCGGGCAGGCGCCCCCGGTTCCGGCTGATACCAATGATCCAGCGCAGACGGCGTATCCTCATGCACCAGGGGCAACGCCGCCTGGAGATGGGAGAGAGCCTGGCCGAAATGCCCCGCGGCATCTCGCAATGCCGGGGCGAGGGCCTTGGCGCGTGATACATCATCGTGAAACGGTGCGTAGTCGCGAGCGCCATCGGGCTTCGACGGTTCCGCGCTGGAATTTCCATTGTGCGTCAGCTCTGTACTTTTCAGGGCCTCGAATGTGAGCGGGCATTGCAACACCGGGGCGGACCATTCCGGGCGTAAGAGATGCCAGAAGTAAACGTGGTCCGATTGAATTTGCTGCGCCGCCTCGATCTCCTTCCATGCAGCGAGCACCTGCGGCGCGGCGTCAACACCGAAGCGCCGGGCGGCCAGCGATCGCGCCCACGCGTCCAATTTGTCCGGCTCGGTGTTTTCCGGGTGAAAGACAAGGTCACGCATCGCGACGGCGTTGCACGGGACGTCTTCCGCCATCGTCCCCCACTGGTCGAAGAAACCATCCGTTCCGAGCGTCTGCCAACGGCGCAGCTTGGCCGCGATACCGAGTGGAAAATCGTAAAGCTTGGTGCCGGCGAGCGCGGCGGGCAGCCTGCTGCCTTTGATCTCCCGGAAAACGGTGTCGTCGCTCCAGAAGAAAATATCGTAGCCGAGAAAGGTTTGCTGTTTCTCCCGGGTAAGAGCGCGACAGTGGCCAAGGAAATCAGTCGTTTTGCGATCGAAGGACCAGGCCTCACCATCCGGTGATGTCGTCAGCCCCACCCCGGCGGGCAACGCGGCTTGCTGCGGAAAATAATCCGGGTCGCCGCGGAATCTCCAACTCCATCCCACGGAGAGCACTTGGAAATCAGGTCGGACTTTGCGGCCCTCCTCGGCCATCAGCGCCAGCAGGCGGTTGTACTGCGTGAGTTTGCTCACACCCTGATGCCGTGGGCAGGTCGCCGGATCGCAAAGCTCTCCACCGGAATCGAGTGTGAAAACAACGAACATTGAGACACCGGGAAAGTCCGTGAGGAATTGCCGCACCATCCGCCGATACTCCTGCTCGACGCGAGGCTCGGCGAGGCAGGGCACCTTGCCCTGATAGGTCCCCGTATCCGAGAGGCACTCGGCAGGAAAGCGTTTCAGGAAGGCCTGCCGCGTGGATTCCGGGACCCACGGCCCTCCCTGGCAGGGCACTTCGCAGAACCACATCGCCGCATCTAGGCCATAGAGCCGGCACCACTCGAGATATTGACGCAGCCGTGTCCGATTGCGCTCCACCGTTTCTGCGTCCGCCGCCAAAGGGAACTCCGTGGAGGGAACGTAGCTGAACAGCGTCTTCTCGCTCATCCAATCGTGCGTCAAGTGGGCGACGTTTCCTCCACAACGAGCGATGAACTCGAAGTCGCTTTTCCGGTAACCGCCGAAGCCGCCCTGGAAGCGAGGATGCAGCAACCGCAATCCCTGCGAAGGATTGGCGCGCCGCAAGAGATCAGCCGGGATACCGCCGCGCTCCGCGATCACATCTTCGAGTTCGAAGGCGCCGTAAAGCACCGCGCGCGGATTGGCTCCATTCACCGCGATCATCCCATCAAGCCACACGATCTCATAAGCATCGCCCGCCAGCTTCGACGCAGTGATCTGCAAACGGCCTTCCTTCACCCAGTGAGAGAGCAATGGACTGTCGTCGGTAGTGCCGAGAAGGATCGCTCCAGCCACAGGAGTTCCGCCGATGCCAGAGCCAGTCGCGATGGGCAACTCCGTTCCCTTGGTCTTCAGGAAGTCCCTCAAATTTTCCGCCGCGGTGCAGATGGGCGGTGCGGAAGAGGGTGCCTCGATTTCCTTGAAGATCGAAAGGCCAGTCATCTCCGCGCAGAAAGCACTCAGCGGTGCGAGCAACAAAATCGCGAGGAGGCGAAGGATGGACGACATTTTCCGGCAGAAGTGGGGTTACGCTCGGAGGATTCTGCATCGGCGCGGCCGACGTGGCGAGAATTGCGAAGGCGAAGCCTCGGGCATTCGCATCCGCTTACCCGGCCGTCCGTTCGACCGCGGCGCGCAATGCGCCAAACTTGCTCCGCGCCGCAGCTTCAGTCACCGGCGCGCGCAGGATCTGCGAGGCATCGCGATGCTCGATCCACTCCGCGGGCAGTTCCTTGATGAACGAACTCGCCGTGCCCGGCATGGGACTGCCGTACTTGATCCGATGCCGGCACCACGAGAGCGCCAGCGTCTTCCGCGCCCGCGTGATGCCCACGTAAAGCAGACGCCGCTCTTCATCCACGCTGCCCTCGACCTTGGAGCGATCGTGTGGCAACAGCCCCTCCTCGAGCCCGATCAAATACACGTGCGGAAACTCCAACCCCTTGGCGGCATGCAGCGTGATCAACGTCACCCCACTGCCCCGTCCCTCGTCGTCATCGTCCTCGCGTTCCTGGCGCAGGCTCATCTCGTCGAGGAAACCGCGCAACCCCTCGCTTGAGCGCGCCTGATAATCTTCAAATGACTTAAGCAAGTCTTGCAGGTTTGTCTCGCGGCTCAGCGCTTCCTCCGGCGTCTTGCACGTGCGGCGCAAATCCTCGAGATACCCCGTCTCCTTCATCACTGTGCGCAGCACCTCCGCGTGATTCGAGAGCGGCGTATTCAGCTTCGTTTCGAAACCATCGAGCATCGTGGTAAAGCGATCGATCGACTCAACCGTACGCTTCAGCAGCGTGCCCCGGAAATCTTCCGACCGCAACGCCTCGAAAACGCTGCACTTGTTCCGCGCGCTGAACTCCGTCGCACTCTCCACCGTATTGGGACTAATCCCGCGCGCCGGCGTGTTGATGATCCGCAGCAGCGAAACATCGTCGTCCGTGTTCACGAGGCAGTTTGCATAGGCGAGGAGGTCCTTCACCTCCCGCCGGTCAAAGAAGCTTTTCCCGCCGATGATCCGGTACGGGATGTTCAACTGCCGCAGATTCGTCTCCAGCAACCGCGACTGCGCATTCATGCGGAAGAGAATCGCGAAGTCCTCATGCGTCGCACTCTCCGCCACCGTGCGCTGCGCAATCTCGTTGGCGATGAACTCCGCTTCCTGCCGGTCGTCGCTCATCCCGATCACGCGTACCTTCTGCCCCTCCCCCGCCGCGCTCCAGAGTTTCTTCGGGCGGCGGCGCGGATTGTTCTTAATGAGTCCATTAGCCGTGCCGAGGATCGCATTCGTCGAGCGGTAATTCTGTTCCAGCTTCACCACCACCGGCTCCGGAAAGTGCGCCTCGAATTCGAGGATGTTGCTCACTTCCGCTCCGCGCCAGCCGTAGATCGATTGATCGTCGTCGCCCACCACCGCGATGTTCGGCCGCATGCCCGCCGCCGCATTCGCAGGCTTGGCGATCAACGACACGAGGTCAAGCTGCAGCCGATTGGTATCCTGGAACTCATCGACCATCAGATAGCGGAAGCGCCGATGCCACCGCTCGCGCACATCGGCATGCTCCCCAAGCAACTTCACCGTGAGCAAGAGCAGGTCATCGAAATCCACCGCGTTCAACGTCTTCAACTCCGCCTGGTAGCGCGCAAAAACCGCGCCAGCCAGCGTCTTCTCATCCCCGGGCGAAACCTCGCGCCAGCCATTGTTCTTCGCCTTGGAAATCAGGTTCTTCGCCACGTTCGGGTCCAGCTTCTCATCCTTCGCCGCCGTGCGCGTGATGATCTTCTTGATCAGCCCCATCTGGTCCCCCTCGTCGTAGATCGAGAAATTCTTCTTCCAGCCCAGCCGCTCAATATCCTGCCGCAGGATGCGCACGCAGAGCGCATGGAACGTGGACATCATCACCTTCTTCGCCTGCGCGGGCTCGATCATCTTCGCCAGCCGCTCACGCATTTCATCCGCCGCCTTGTTCGTAAAGGTCACCGCGAGGATGTGCGCCGGCTCCACGCCCTGCGAAATCAGGAACGCCACGCGCATCGTAATCACACGCGTCTTGCCCGTCCCCGCTCCCGCCAGGATCAGCAGCGCGCCCTCAGTTGTGCACACCGCTTGTTCTTGTTCAGGATTGAGATCAAAGAGCGAAAAGCCGGACATAAAAGCGGGCAAAGAATGCCCCCGGCCAAAGCACGCGCAAGCGCCGATCGGAAAAAGTTTTTCGCCGCGATTTTCCACTTGCACCAGGACGCAAAGATCCGGCGTCTGCTCCTAGTGATCTCAGCCCTTCTGGGCCGCGAACTTCCGAATCACCGCCGGATAGAGCTCATGCTCCGCCTCTTGGATGCGAGCGTGCAAAGTCTCCGGAGTATCACCCGCCAACACCGGCACCCGGCTCTGCGCGATGATTTCTCCCGAGTCCATGCCCGGGTCGACATAATGCACCGTGCAACCGGTCTCCTTCGCGCCCGCCAACAGCGCCTGTTTCCACGCCTCCAAGCCCGGAAATGCCGGCAGCAGCGACGGATGAATATTGATGATTCGTCGAGGAAAAGCCTCGAGCAGCGGCGCCTTGATCATCCGCATCCAACCAGCGAGCACGACTAGATCCACCCCGGCACGACGCAGCAGCGTCACAATACGCTCTTCCGCCTCCGGTTCGAGCTTCGTCTTGAACCGGCCGGGGTCGACAAACTCCGCTTCGATCCCCCGTTCCCGAGCGAGCGCCAGAATCTCCGCATTCTCCACATCACTCAACACCACGCGCACCTCCGCATCGAGCGAACCCGCCGCAATGGCATCGGCAATCGCGCGAAAGTTCGAGCCCTTGCCGGAACCAAGGACACCCAGTTTCAACTTTTCCATTTCTCAATGATACCGGTGGTCGATTTCCCCGGCACCAGCGGCAGGATGCGAATCTCCGCGCCCACCGCCTCCAGAGCCGACCGCTCGCCGGGATCGAGGCTGTCCACCGTGTAGTCGCCCCCCTTCGCATAGACCTGCGGGCGAATCGTGCTCACCAGGTCCGTCACGCGCTCGGTGTGAAAGATCGTGAGGTAATCCACGCAACCCAGCGCCGCCAGCACCTCGGCGCGATCTTCTTCGCTATTGATCGGTCGCGTCGGTCCCTTCAAGGCGCGAACGCTCACGTCGCCATTCACGGCCACGAGCAGGGCATCGCCAAGCGCCCGCGCCGCTTGCAGATAGCGCACGTGGCCCACATGCAGCAGGTCAAAGCAGCCATTGGTAAAGACGAGGCGTCGACCCGCGGCGGCGAATGCGTCGCGCACGGCGGCGAGTTCCTGCGGGCTCTGCAATTTCGTGGACATCTGGACCGCACGATAACGAGGGCGCTTTCCCCGTAGCCAGCGCAAATCGGCCTGTGCTAGCTTGCCCCATCTATGCACGACCCCCGTTTCGACAAACTGGCCCACGGCCTGGTCAATTTCTCCACCAAGCTCGCCAAGGGCGACAAGGTGCTCATCGATGCTTTCGACATCCCGCAGGAGATGACCATCGCCCTCATTCGCGCCGCCCGCGCCGCCGGCGCCGTCCCGCTCGTCCAGGTCCACCAGACGCGCATCGCCCGCGAAATGGCCCTCGGAGCCCAGGAAGAGCAACTCGAAATCGCTTCCTCCATCCAGCTCGCGCAGATGAAGAAGATGCAGTCTTACATCGCCGTGCGCGGTGGCGACAACATCACCGAGCTTTCCGACGTCCCACCGGAGAAAATGAAGCTCGTCTCGAAAAAGCTGAAGCCCGTGCTCGACTGGCGCGTGAAGAAGACCCGCTGGTGCGTGCTCCGCTGGCCTTCCCCCAGCATGGCGCAAAGCGCCGGCATGAGCACCGAGGCCTTCGAGAAATTCTTCTTCGACGTCTGCACGCTCGATTACTCGAAGATGCAGCCCGGCATGAAGGCCCTCAAGGCGGCCATGGAATCCACGGATAAGGTTGAAATCAAGGGCCCCGGCACTGACCTGCGCTTTTCCATCAAGGGCATCAAGGCCGTCCCCTGCGGCGGCACGCACAATATTCCCGACGGCGAGGTCTTCACCGCGCCGGTGCGCAATTCCGTCCAGGGCCACGTGACGTTCAACGCCCCGACGATTTACCAAGGCGGCGCCTTCGACAACGTGCGCTTGGAATTCAAGGACGGCAAAATCGTCAAAGCCACGGCCAACAACACCGAAAAGGTCAACGCCATCCTCGATAGCGATCCCGGCGCGCGCTACATCGGTGAGTTCGCCATCGGCTTCAATCCTTACGTGCTCCATCCCATGCGCGACATTCTCTTCGACGAGAAGATCAACGGCTCGTTCCACTTCACTCCGGGCCAGTGCTACGAAGAGACCGAGAATGGCAACCGCTCCCAGGTCCACTGGGATCTCGTCAACATCCAGCGCAAGGACTATGGCGGCGGCATGATTCTGTTTGACGGCAAGCTCATCCGCGAGGATGGCCGCTTCGTTCCCAAGGCGCTCCAGGCCTTGAATCCCGAGCGTTTGAAATAACGCCCCTTCCGTCCGCTCCCTCCCTCCCATGAACATGTCTCGCTTCGCTCTCGCGATGCTGGCCTTGCTCATCGGCGCCACCTCCACACCGTGCCCCGCCGCGGAGGCCGCTTCGTGGCTCGCCGGGCTCTTGAATCCCGAGTTGCGGCGTGTCGAACAGCAGCGTGCAGCGTGCGAGCACGAACTCGCGCAACTCGGCACGCCGGTGGTCGGCCAGACCGCGGAACAATTCGGCTACCAGCACCCGCGCCTCGACGCGCCGCCGCTCAATCCCGCGTGGGTCCAGGTCGATCTGCGTTCCACCCAGCCCATCGACTGGATCGCCCTCGTGCCGGCGCAGCTCGACTGGCAATCCTACGACCGCACCGCCTACGGCTTCCCCAAGCGCTTCCGCATCGATGTCTCCGACGACCGCGACTTCATCACGTTCAATACCGTTGCGGACTACACGGAATCCGATTTCCCCGACCCCGGCGTCGCGCCCGTGGCGGTGAGACTCACCGGGCAAAGCGCGCGCTACGTGCGCGTCACCGTCACGAAGTTTGCCCTCGAGAATGGCCAGTATTTCTTCGCCCTGGCCGAGCTGATGGTCCTCTCCGGCAACCGCAACATCGCCATCAGCCGCCCGGTCAGCGTCTCCAGCCGCTACGAGTTGCCCCCGCGCTGGTCGCAGCAAAATCTGGTCGACGGCCGCACCCCCCTCGGCCCGCCCATCCGCAAGCATCTGCTCAACTACGATGGCCTTTTCACCGACGTGCCGCGCGACAATGCGCCACCGGTGATGGAACTCGACCTGGGCCGCACATATGAGCTGCAGGAAATCCGCCTCCATCCCGTTCACGCCCGCATCGGCGCGGATGTCCCCGGCTTTGCCTTCCCCAAAGCCTTTCGAATCGAGGCCAGCGCCGACGCCAAATTCACCACCCCGGTGACGCTGTTTGAGAGCCTCGACTTCTCCAATCCCGGTAACAACCCCGTCACCCTGCCGGTCAGCGGAGCCGCGCGCGCCGTGCGCGTCGTCTTCCTCGGCGCCGCGCCCAATCAGCCCCAACGCCGGTTCGGCCTCTCGGAGATCGAGGTCTATGCGGATGGCGTGAACGTCGCCCGGAAAGGCAGCGTCACCGCCAGCCCGGACAACTCCGCCCTCAGCAAGGATTGGCCGCGCTCCCTCCTCATCGATGGATTCACCAGCTACGGCCAACTGATCGAACTGCCCGAATGGTTGACCGCGTGGACCCGTCGCCGTGAACTGGAGACCCATCTCGCCGAGCTGGCCGAACGCCGCGCCGCGCTGGGCGAGCGCACCCTCGTTCAGGGCGTGCGGCTGCTCGGCGCGCTCGTCGCCGCTCTCGCCGCGGGGGCCGTCGCACTGGCCGTCCGCTCCCATCGCCGCCGCCAAAGCGAGATCCAGGAACTGCGCATGCGTCTCGCACGCGATTTGCACGATGAGATCGGCAGCAATCTCGCCAGCCTCGCCGTCACCGGCGAACTCGCCGCCGAAAACGCCACCGACGACACGCGCGAGGATTGGCGCGAGGTCCAGCGCGTGAGCCGCGACAGCATGGAAGCAATGCGCGAAGTCCTGTGGGTGCTCGGCGCACGCGAGGAAGCCGGCCTCGACCTTGCCACGCGCCTCCAGCGCACCGCCCAGCGCATGCTCGCCCGGCAGGAGATCCGCTGGACCGCGCCGCCGGAAAATCCGCCCTCCGATTGGCCCGCCGAGGCTCGCCGCGAAGTCTTCCTCTTTTTCAAGGAATCGCTGGCCAACGTCGTCCGCCACTCGCGCGC
>Ga0206794_1033_pt1 | contig 40311 bp, 34 predicted proteins | sample Alteio_BWOrgCont_70_FD_152877 | JGI IMG/M metagenome (GOLD analysis project Ga0206794, IMG submission 152877) | Enriched cells from forest soil in Barre Woods Harvard Forest LTER site, Petersham, Massachusetts, United States -... | ecosystem: Environmental > Terrestrial > Soil > Temperate forest >...
TTAATTTGCCGGTTGGCTTGTCGTAAATGGGTGCGGCGTTTGCCCTGCCTGTGCCGCCGAATGATACTATACACTGCCATGCACCCAGGTCGATGGTTTGGGCGGTGTGGTCTTCGCGCTCAACAACCGCGCTGATCTTTCCTTCGAGACCCCATTCGGCCAGTTCCCGCATCATGGATGCGGCCATGGCGTATTCCTGGGCAAAGGGGGCCAGGCGTTCGGCGTGTTTGGCTGCTCCCTGCCCATCGGCGTCGATTCCGAAAGGCGAAAAGCCTATGCCGCCGCGTGCGATCACCTCGTACAGGTATTTTGCATTGTCGCCAATTAAACCAGCCTCGGGCACAAAAAGGGGATTATCCGGGCGGTTATACAGCTCCAGTACCTTTAATACCCTTTCGCTGCCGGGGAGATAGATATCAGGGGCCACCAGGTCGAGGGCCGGCGCGACTGCCTTCCAGATGGGGATCACATTATCGGTGGGGCCGCCGCTTTCGTAGGTGTTGGCCATTGGGTTGGTCAGCGGGTCGCGCAAGGCGGCATTCGTGTACATGGGCAAAGCGTATGCCGCCTTACCCGACGCTGCCACCTGCCCCACAAACCGGGCAACCGACCATGCCTGGAAATATTCGTCGGCCCTTTCCCCAAACACCTTTTGCCACGAACCACCGGTAACAACCGGAACATTTAAGGCTTTAAGCAGCCCCGGTTTCAGCAGTTCTGACGGGACAGGGCCCTCAAATAATTTTTGGGCAAAGGGGGAATAATCCCGCATGCTGCCCCATGCGCCGCTTTCGTTTTCTACCTGCACCATGATCACGGTATGCTGCGGATCGGCGTTTTTTAAATACTGCATCACCGCCGTAAAAGCCTTAATATCGGCATCCATGGTAGCCTGTACATTTGGCGAAGGCGAGTCGATAGCCTGCCCGTTTTGGCCGGTTATATTGGGATACTTTGCGGCATCGTGTTTCATCCACTCGGGCATGTAGTGGTTGCTGCCATTTTTCCAGGTGCCGAACCACAGCAGTACCAAATGTACTTTATGCTGCCGCGCCTGGCTGAGCAGGGTATTAATTAGTGAAAAGTCAAACTTACCAGGCTGCGGCTCAATTTGCTCCCAGTAGATAGGGGCTTCGAGCGTGTTGAGGTGCATTTGTTGAACCGCCGTCCATACCTGGGGCAGCATGCCCGGCCACGCGCTGGAATTGTGGACCTGTCCGCCGAGGATTAGGTAAGGTTTTCCATCCACCAGTAGTGCATGGCGGCCATCCTTTTCTATGATTTTGGGGATGGGGCTGGAAGTGTTCTGGGCGAAGGTTTTTCCAATTGCGGGCAGCAGGAGTACCATCCACAGGATTATAACTTTAGTTCTCATTGTTTTTTTATTGGGATTACACCGATTGGGGTTAAATGTAGTTAAGGTTGTGGTTAAATGCAAAGGATCCTAATTGGGATGATTGTAACCTCACTCACTTTCGCTTCTCTTCCAAATACATTTCTGAATAATATCCCATCGTCTTCCCGGTGATCTTATTATAAAAAGACCAATCTTCAACACCCGCGCGGTTAATGCTCACCTTATCCCCTGTTTTAATGTACTTTATATCAAAGGCAGAATCAATAAAAATGCCTTTAAAGTTGCCCTTATCATAACTTAAAATCAACGACCACACGTGCTCATGGGTGCCTTTTTCAACAAAATCGGATTTTACGCCGAACCTGTAATTTGCGGTATCCGGGCCATGAATATTTAAGCTATCGATAAAAGTTTGCAAATGTGACTGCGCGGTGTCTTTCAGCGCCAGGAAAGTAGAGTCGCCCTTCGGTAAGCCAACAGAGCCGTAGTTGCCGCTGCCGCTTGTGGTGACTTGGCAAAAAGCATGTGTGCAAATGGTGAGGAATAGTAAGGCCAGGTATATTTTCATGACATCAGATTTAAAAGGAATGTTTTCAAAGTGACTAATTCCGGTAATTCAAAAATGCCGAATGTTGGTGATAACACCAACATTGGCGGGAAATATTTGTAAAATTCAACCATCTGATTTTCAATCGTTCACGAAATAGTGCTGTTGCGAAGTGAACACTTGTGAACGGCTTTGAGTAAGCAGCAGCAGGAAGCAGCAGTTATTATAGTGGATAGTTTTCACCCTTAGTGTATTCGATATGATTTTAACTTTTTTACATTTTTTGATATTTGTAAAAAATCATTTAGCTGATTTTCAAGCGTTAGCACATTTAAAATTGCGTGTGCTGTTGCGAAGTGAACGCTTGCGTGAACGCCTTTGTGTATCGGGCCGCCAGCGTAATCATGGCAAACAGCCGCTATTCTTTTAACTGCTACTACCACCTGCCACTGCTACTATTATCTGCTACTACCATCTGCCACTTCTAATACCTGCCACTGCCGCTAAAAAACCTACTCCATCACCCTCACCTTCAAATAACTCCCGTTCTCATTCGAAGTATAAACCCTATGGGTTGCCTTTTTAAAATCGCTGTTCTTTGCCTTCATAATATCTTCAAACACCTGCGGGTTGCGGTCGATGAGGGGGAACCAGGTGCTTTGAACCTGCACCATTATGCGGTGGCCTTTTTTAAAGGTGTGCAATACGTCCTGCAGCTCGAAGTTTACCGGGGTTACTTTGCCTGGCACAAATGGTTCGGGTTTATCAAAACCATTGCGGAACTTGCCGCGCATGGCATCACTGCGCACCATCTGCTCGTATCCCGAAAGGTAAGTACCCTTGCTCCACTGGTTGTTTTTGGCGCTGTCGGGGTACACATCTATTACTTTTACCACCCAGTCGGCATCGGTACCGGTTGTGGATACTTTAAGGTCGGCCCAGATGTTGCCGGCAAGGGTAACATCATGATCCAGCACGCCGGTTTGGTAAGTGAGCACATCGGGGCGGCGTTCGGCGAAGCGCTGGTCGCCATCCATGTATTCGCGTTTCATATCAGGGGTTATAGCGTCAGTGAACGGTACCGGTTTGTTGGGATCGGATTCAAACTGGTCGAAACTTTCAGCTGTGGTCGCCGGCGCATCAAATGAAAGTTTGCCGCCCGGCAATAAATACAAATTCTTTTCAACGACTTCTTTGGGCGGCCAAACGGTATAGTTTTTCCATTTGTTAACCCCTGTTTCAAAGGCGGATACTTTCGGGATATCCGTATCCGTACCCTTTAAATAATGGTTAAAAAACGCGAGCTCAATTTTTTCGCGGTAATAAGGCCCATTCTGCCCGCCGAAATCAATATCGCCCAGATGGTCACCCGGCCCCCGCGACCAGCCGCCATGCACAAAAGGGCCCATAGCAAAGTAAATAGGGGTTGTTGGGTTCTCTTTTACCAGCGTTTTATAGGTGTTGATAGCGCCGTAAAGGTCTTCGGCGTCGTACCAGCCGCCGGTGACAAGTACGGCGGTTTTTATATCGTGCAAATGATACAATACATTACGGTCTTTCCAATGCTGGTCGTAATTGGGATGATCAAGCATTTCGTTCCATAAGCGGATAGTATCCTTGTAATACATATCGTTGGAGTTTTTCATGTTGCCCATATTCAAAAAAAACTTATAGCCATCGTTGATCTCGTAGTTAACCGGATTGCCGCGGCGCTGGGTAGGCTTATCATCCTGGCGGTTGGTAAATGATGGGTAAAAATCAAAATTGGCCACCAGCATAAAAGCGCCGTTGTGGAAGGCGTCGTCGCGGTACAAATCGGCAATAGGCGCTTGCGGCGATGCAGCCACCAAAGCCGGGTGACGGCTAAGCAGCGCCGTTGTAGTATAAAAACCGGGGTACGAAATGCCCCATACACCTACTTTGCCGTTGTTATTGGGGACGTTTTTTAGCAGCCAGTCGATGGTATCATAGGTATCCGTGCCTTCATCGACATCGTTTTTAGTTTTGTGGACTTCCTTTTCGGGGGTCATTTCCTCGTAAATGCCCTCGCTCATCCAGCGGCCGCGCACATCCTGGTAAACAAAAATATAGCCATCGTGCAAAAACAGCGACGAGGGGCCGAGGCTGCCTTTGTATTTATCAGGTCCGTAAGGCGCAACGCTGTAGCAGGTGCGGTCCATCATAAAAGGGTACTTTTTTGTTGAATCCTTTGGCACGTAAACCGAGGTAAACAGTTTTTTGCCATCACGCATGGGTATTTGGTATTCGTGTTTTACGTAGTTGTCTTTAACATAAGCGGCATCGGGGCTGTTACCCTGGCCGGGCTGCGCGTAGGAGGAGGTGAAAGCTAAAAGCAGAAGGCAGAAAGCGAAAAAGGAGATTTTCTTCATGTAAATAATATTAGTTTTTAAAAGTACGGAATAAACATTATGCCATCAAGCTCCCCCTTTAGGGGGCTGGGGGGCCTGCGCTTAGTATCCTTAATTCCTTCGGATAATAATTATTTATCCTGTTTTGTAACAACTTTGCCCATCCAAGAGCATGTCCTTCAAACTGCATCAAACTCCAGCCTTTATCATTTATTTCCAAATCAATGTTTTCGCGCCTTAAATATTGTATAGCCTGGTTATAATCAAGTTCAGTTTGCAATACGGTATCTTTATTAATATGGATGCTCAATGCCAGTTCATGGTCGGGTATTAAATCATTACCCATTAACTTACCTAACCTTATGCCCGATTTTTTAATATACAGATGCCGCTGCAAGACATCAAGGTTTTCTTTATGCGCCTTGTTTATCGCCAGCCAGTCATCGTTAACCATAAAATAGTAGAAGTCGTCGGGGATATTAAGGTATGTTTTTACCAGTTCAATCTCTTTTAAAGGCAATTTTTGATTCCCCTTACTTTTAAAGCCAGGCAATTGCGGCGTTTGCCCCTTCTTTTGTAAACAGGCGGCAAATAAACCTTCGCCTTTTACCTTCCCGGGATAAAATCGATAGCCCCAGGCTTTTTGCCGGTCCGACTGGGTTTCAACAATGCCCCAGTCCTTATATATAGGTATACGCAGGCTTTCCATGCCAAATTCGGCACAAAGCCAATCCAGTATAGCTTCATTTTCCTGGCGCGAATAAGAACATGTACTATATATAAGGTGTCCGTCTTCTTTTAAGGCCGGGTAAATATCGGCCAGGATGCGCTCCTGCCGCTGGTGGCATAAGTTCACATTTGCCTCCGACCATTCGTTCATCGCCGCCGGGTCTTTCCTGAACATACCCGAGCCGGAACAAGGCGCGTCAACCAGTATGATATCAAAAAAGCCGGTGAGCCTGCTGAAATCCCTTGGATCGTTATTGGTTTCGATGGTATTAGCAGCGCCCCAGCGGTTAAGATTATCGCACAAAACCGGCACACGGGTTTTTATGATCTCATTGGCTACCAGCAGGTCGTCGCCCCCGATAGCAGAACTGATAAGCGTGCTTTTGCCGCCGGGGGCAGCGCACAGGTCCAGTATTTTTACCGGTTCGTCATTATTTTGCCGGATGTGTTTCAGGATATGACCAATAAACATGGACGATGCTTCCTGTACATAATAGCATCCGGCATGAAAAAGCGGGTCGAAAGTGAAGGATGGCCGGGTATCAAGATAGTATCCTTCGGGGCACCAGGGTACCTGTTCACCTATTTTTGTGGGTGATATCTTAAATGGATTTAGCCTTATAGAGGTAGGAGATACTGAATTTTTATGAACATTTATGAAATCTTCATGTGCAAAACCGGGTTCACCAGACAATGAAGCGAGGAAGTTTTCGGGGAAATTATGCTCATTCATATAATTTTCAAAGATAACGATCAGCGTGCTTAAATGAGCATTTGGATATCCGCTCATTTTTACATTTGGACATCGCCGTAGTTTACAGTTAGTTATAATTACTGTTTAAGTTTTGTAAAAATTCTTTTGGCGGGTTGCTAAAATCTGTGTACATTTGTAGCCCGCTTTGTTAAAACCGGGCTGTTTTTGAAGATTTGGCGGTTAAAAAATCTACCGAAAATAAGTGAAAATAACACTTGACAGGTAATTTAAAAAATCGCATCTTTGCAGCCGCTTCGGCAACGAGGCAAAAAGGTTAAAAAATAAAGAACCGCAAGGTTTTTAAAATAGGTTCTCTGCGACAGAGAACCATAAACGTTCTTATAAGGTATAGATAATCATGTAGCGAACAGCCGGAAACCTGGAGCATTAGTGCTGAAGGAGGAAGGTTAGTTTAAGAGAAAGAAGAGAGAAGGGATACTGTAAAAGGAATAATTTTTACAGATTCTATTAATTAATAATAGGGTCAGTGATAAACTTGACATTATACAATGGAGAGTTTGATCCTGGCTCAGGATGAACGCTAGCGGCAGGCCTAATACATGCAAGTCGGACGGGATAGGAGAGCTTGCTTTCCTTGAGAGTGGCGCACGGGTGCGTAACACGTATGTAACCTACCCTTGTCAGGGGGATAGCCTCTCGAAAGAGAGATTAAGCCCGCATAATATGGAGACACAGCATTGTGATTCCATCAAATATTTATAGGACGGGGATGGGCATGCGGAACATTAGCTAGTTGGTAAGGTAATGGCTTACCAAGGCAACGATGTTTAGGGGATCTGAGAGGATGACCCCCCACACTGGTACTGAGACACGGACCAGACTCCTACGGGAGGCAGCAGTAAGGAATATTGGTCAATGGGCGGAAGCCTGAACCAGCCATGCCGCGTGCAGGAAGACGGCCCTACGGGTTGTAAACTGCTTTTGCAGGGGAATAAAATCCCGGACGTGTTCCGGGGCTGAATGTACTCTGAGAATAAGGATCGGCTAACTCCGTGCCAGCAGCCGCGGTAATACGGAGGATCCGAGCGTTATCCGGATTTATTGGGTTTAAAGGGTGCGTAGGCGGCCTTGTAAGTCAGGGGTGAAAGACGGTAGCTTAACTATCGCAGTGCCTTTGATACTGCAGGGCTTGAATGTACTTGAGGTAGGCGGAATGTGACAAGTAGCGGTGAAATGCATAGATATGTCACAGAACACCAATTGCGAAGGCAGCTTACTAAAGTATGATTGACGCTGAGGCACGAAAGCGTGGGGATCAAACAGGATTAGATACCCTGGTAGTCCACGCCCTAAACGATGAATACTCGATGTTGGCGATATACAGTCAGCGTCAAAGCGAAAGCGTTAAGTATTCCACCTGGGGAGTACGCCCGCAAGGGTGAAACTCAAAGGAATTGACGGGGGCCCGCACAAGCGGAGGAGCATGTGGTTTAATTCGATGATACGCGAGGAACCTTACCCGGGCTTGAAAGTTAGTGAATGTAGCAGAGACGCTACAGTCCTTCGGGACACGAAACTAGGTGCTGCATGGCTGTCGTCAGCTCGTGCCGTGAGGTGTTGGGTTAAGTCCCGCAACGAGCGCAACCCCTGTGTTTAGTTGCCAGCATGTAAAGATGGGGACTCTAAACAGACTGCCTATGCAAATAGAGAGGAAGGAGGGGACGACGTCAAGTCATCATGGCCCTTACGTCCGGGGCTACACACGTGCTACAATGGGCAGTACAGAGGGCAGCTACCTGGTAACAGGATGCCAATCTCAAAAAGCTGTTCACAGTTCGGATCGGGGTCTGCAACTCGACCCCGTGAAGTTGGATTCGCTAGTAATCGCAGATCAGCAATGCTGCGGTGAATACGTTCCCGGGCCTTGTACACACCGCCCGTCAAGCCATGGAAGCTGGGGGTGCCTGAAGTGCGTAACCGCAAGGAGCGTCCTAGGGTAAAACCGGTAACTGGGGCTAAGTCGTAACAAGGTAGCCGTACCGGAAGGTGTGGCTGGAATACCTCCTTTCTGGAGCAGTATCCTGTTTTTCTCTTTATTGGTTGAAAAGTTGATTAAGTTGGATTAGGTTGATTAAGTTGAAAGACAGAAAGACCATTCACCATTGACCATTCACCACTCACCAAAACAGCCGTGGCTGTTAGCTGCATGAATCTATTCTTATATTTAGTTATTGAATTACTGAATTATTGAATTATTGAATGAGCCATACAGGCAATCAATAATTCAATAATTCAATAAATCACTAATTGAAACAAAAGGGAAACCCAAAAGATGAAGCCATTAGTGGCTGTGATCATCCTGGGGATACGAGATTGTAAGAAATTACGAATTACGATTTACGAATTACGATTGCTTAAATCTAAAATCGTAAATCTAAGATCGTAAATCCGAAAGTCCTGTAGCTCAGTTTGGTTAGAGCACTACACTGATAATGTAGGGGTCAGCAGTTCAAATCTGCTCGGGACTACAGCGCAGCGAAGCTGCGCAGGTTTTAGAGATTAGAGACTGGAGATTAGGAAAAAACAACTAATCACTAATTAACTAATCTCTAATCACTCATCGATAGGGGGATTAGCTCAGCTGGCTAGAGCATCTGCCTTGCACGCAGAGGGTCAACGGTTCGAATCCGTTATTCTCCACCCCAGGCCATTGCGCGAAGCAATGGAAAACATAATAAAAAAGGAAATCAGCCGGTAGGGGCTGGAGCATCCCGATTTTACATCGGGAGGGTCAACGGTTCGAATCCGTTATTCTCCACGCTTTTAGTTAGCAGTTCAGAGTGGGCAGTAAGCAGTTAAACAACTGCAAACTGCAAACGGGTAACTGCAAACTGAAAAACCGTTCTTTGACATATTGGAAGAAGTAAATTGAAAGAGAAGACAACAGTAGGGGCGTCATTAGTCACTATGTCATTAGTCATTAGTAGCAATACGAATGACTTAATGACCAATGACCAATGACAAACCAAAAAGCATACCATACGAGCAAAAGGCGTATGCGTAGAAGAAAGTAAGAAAGGGTACACGGGGGATGCCTTGGCTCTCAGAGGCGATGAAGGACGTGATAAGCTGCGATAAGCTGCGGGGATCAGCAAATATGAATTGATCCGCAGATTTCCGAATGGGGAAACCTATCCGATTGAAGATCGGATGCATAAATGCGCGAACGTGCTGAACTGAAACATCTAAGTAAGCATAGGAAGAGAAAACAACAGTGATTTCCAGAGTAGTGGCGAGCGAAATGGAAGAAGCCCAAACCTATCCTGTTAAGGCAGGATGGGGGTTATAGGACCACAACATGAAATACAAACAAAACCGGAATGGCGTGGGAAAGCCAACCATAGAGCATGAGAGTTGCGTACGGGTAATGGATGTAAGGATAGTGGAATCCTGAGTACCGCGAGGTCGGAGACGCCTTGTGGGAATTTGCCGGCACCATCCGGTAAGGCTAAATACTCCTGAGAGACCGATAGTGAACCAGTACCGTGAGGGAAAGGTGAAAAGAACCCCGAACAGGGGAGTGAAATAGAACCTGAAACCGTGTACTTACAAGCGGTCGGAGCCCGCCAGCCGGCGGGTGACGGCGTGCCTTTTGCATAATGAGCCTACGAGTTACTCTTCATTGGCAAGGTTAAGTGTTTAAGACACGGATCCGAAGCGAAAGCGAGTCTGAAAAGGGCGCATAGTCAGTGGAGGTAGACGCGAAACCTTGTGATCTACCCATGGACAGGTTGAAGGTGCCGTAACAGGTACTGGAGGACCGAACCGATAAACGTTGAAAAGTTTCCGGATGATCTGTGGGTAGGGGTGAAAGGCTAATCAAACTGGGAAATAGCTCGTACTCCCCGAAATGTTTTTAGGAACAGCCTGGCGGTTGAGTTAATAAGAGGTAGAGCTACTAATTGGGTGCGGGGGAGTCAAATCCTACCAAATCCAGATAAACTCCGAATGCTTATTAATATACGCTGGAGTGAGGCTCTGGGTGCTAAGGTCCAGGGCCGAGAGGGAAAGAACCCAGACCATCAGCTAAGGTCCCCAAATTACCACTAAGTTGAACTAACGAGGTCCGATTGCACAGACAGCTAGGATGTTGGCTTGGAAGCAGCCATTCATTTAAAGAGTGCGTAACAGCTCACTAGTCGAGCGATCGGGCATGGATAATAAACGGGCATCAAGTGGTATACCGAAGCTATGGATTTCAATGCAAATTGATCTGGTAGGGGAGCATTCTATTTTCGGTGAAGCAGGAGGATAACCGACTGTGGAGAGGATAGAAAAGCAAATGTAGGCATAAGTAACGATAAGGCGGGAGAGAAACCCGCCCACCGAAAGACTAAGGTTTCCTGATCAACGCTAATCGGATCAGGGTTAGTCGGGGCCTAAGGTGTAGCCGAATGGCGAAGCCGATGGACAACTGGTTAATATTCCAGTACTATTTATAACTGCGATGCGGTGACGGAGTAGTGAAACTGACGCGAACTGACGGAATAGTTCGTTAAATGCCGTAGGTAAAGACTTTGCAGGAAAATCCGCAGAGTTTGCTGAAAGCAGATAGTACCTTAAACCTTCGGGGGAGAGGATAGTTCAGGTAAACAGACTTCCAAGAAAACCCGCTAAGCTTCAGGTTATGAATACCCGTACCGTAAACCGACACAGGTAGTCGAGGAGAGAATCCTAAGGTGCTCGAGTGAATCATGGCTAAGGAACTCGGCAAAATGGCCCTGTAACTTCGGGAGAAGGGGCGCTTGCAGCAATGTGAGCCGCAGTGAAAAGGCCCAGGCGACTGTTTAACAAAAACACATGGCTATGCAAAATCGAAAGATGACGTATATGGCCTGACACCTGCCCGGTGCCGGAAGGTTAAGAGGGGATGTTATCCGCCGAAAGGCGGAGAAGCATTGAATCGAAGCCCCGGTAAACGGCGGCCGTAACTATAACGGTCCTAAGGTAGCGAAATTCCTTGTCGGGTAAGTTCCGACCTGCACGAATGGTGTAACGATCTGGGCGCTGTCTCAGCCATGAGCTCGGTGAAATTGTGGTATCGGTGAAGACGCCGGTTACCCGCAACGGGACGGAAAGACCCCATGCACCTTCACTACAACTTAACATTGAAATCGGCTACAGGATGTGTAGGATAGGTGGGAGACTGTGATCTGGGTTCGCTAGGATTCAGTTAGTCAACGTTGAAATACCACCCTTTCTGTATCTGGTGTCTAATCCGCCTACCGGCGGAGACATTGTTTGGCGGGTAGTTTGACTGGGGTGGTCGCCTCCAAAAAGGTAACGGAGGCTTTCAAAGGTAAGCTCAGTACGCTTGGTAACCGTACGGGGAGTGCAATAGCATAAGCTTGCTTGACTGTGAGACAGACAAGTCGATCAGGGTCGAAAGACGGATATAGTGATCCGGTGGTTCTGCATGGAAGGGCCATCGCTCAAAGGATAAAAGGTACGCTGGGGATAACAGGCTGATCTCCCCCAAGAGCTCATATCGACGGGGAGGTTTGGCACCTCGATGTCGGCTCGTCACATCCTGGGGCTGGAGAAGGTCCCAAGGGTTGAGCTGTTCGCTCATTAAAGTGGCACGCGAGCTGGGTTCAGAACGTCGCGAGACAGTTCGGTCCCTATCTGTTGTGGGCGCAGGAAGTTTGAGTGGGGCTGACCTTAGTACGAGAGGACCGGGTTGGACAAACCACTGGTGAATCTGTTATGGCGCCAGCTGTATTGCAGAGTAGCTACGTTTGGAATAGATAAGCGCTGAAAGCATCTAAGTGCGAAACTAGCCACAAGATGAGACTTCCATTGAGGGTCGTAGCAGACTACTACGTTGATAGGTTACAGGTATAAAGGTGGTGACATCATAGCCGAGTAATACTAATCGCCCGAAGCTTTCTCATAGCAGGTAATAATGGGTGATGAGTTTGCAGTTTTGAGTTTGCAGTTAGCAATAACCAAAAGCTTAAGATGAATACTCATCGCCCCAACACTAATGCTGTTGTTTTCTCAATTCATTTGCTTCTTTCAATAAATGTCATTGTTTACAGTGAGGTAAACAGCCAGCGATACAACTGCTAACTGCTAACTCAAAACTGCAAACTAAAAATATTCAGGTGCCTATATCGGCGGTGTCCACCTCTTCCCATTCCGAACAGAGAAGTTAAGCCCGCCAGAGCCGATGGTACTGCAGTAAAATGTGGGAGAGTAGGTCGGTGCCAAATCTTAAAGAAGCCTTTGTTCTAACGAACAAGGGCTTTCTTGTTTTTTATAGCATTCCGAACAGAGAAGTTAAGCCCGCCAGAGCCGATCCCGCACGTGCGGGACTGTCCGCCGGCTGGCGGATGGGAGAGTAGGTCGGTGCCAAATCTTACCGTGTCCGCCCAGATGGCGGATCAAGAAGCCTTTGTTCTGACGAACAAGGGCTTTCTTGTTTTATGGGGAATTGTAAGTATCTCTTTTTCCAACCCTCCTTACAACTTGCATTCTATACTAAAAACATAGTATTTTAGAACTATGAGATTAAATAAACGTATCGTTTTATTTTTATTGCTTGCCAGCGTGGTTTTTATAGCGATAGGCATCCTGAAATTTATACTATTCCATCAAACCTTTGTCGTAGATATTTTCAAACATCCTTTCGTAACCCCTTCATTAACCTACCGGACGTTGACCTGGGCGGGTGGAATTTTTAGCTTGGTTATCTTTATGGGATTATCTTGGGTGCTAAGCATTTATAGGGAACGACAATGGGTAAAGCTGGGTATCATTATCTTTTGGGTTTGGAAAATAGTGCTCTTTGTCTTTTTCAACCTGACTTTCCGACACCAACATCCTCATCCGTCTTATAGTGATGCTTTAATGAAATGGCTTAGTGTAACAAATATTCTGAATGACGCTGTCAGTTTTGGTATGATAGTATCTTTGTTGTTTGTGAGGAACGGGGTTATTAGAATATATTTCGTGGCGTTTGGTGTTTTGATGGCTATTGTTTATTTTTTTCAATACGCCGGCTCTTTTTTATATGATGGTTTTGGTTTGCGCTGGGGTTTGGTAAATGTAGAGCTGCTTATTTATATCGCCCATTTAGCTCCATTATTTCTATTTGCCAGGTTGTTTGATCAGTCGGACAAACTGAACGCTGATTTAACTTTGGAACTGTAAACATTTGTTGAATTAAGATTTTCGTATGGGTCCGTCTTCTATGTCTTCTACCTTAGTGTGTATTTCCGCATCAAACCAGGCCGTAAACAACTTATAGGTTCTATTATGCGGCCAATCGTTTTCATCGGTGTGGCGTCCGTTAAGTTCGTTTTCAAAAATCTTGTTGAAATTGTGTTTCAGCCATTTTTCAGTGTCTTCAAAGTCGCTCCGTTCCTTTACCAGGTAAACGGCAGTTTCACTGCCGTCTTCGGCCATATCTGGATACAGGGCATTTATCCAATCAAGCAGCGGCTGCTTAGGCTTTACAACTATCGCGTGGCGGTTTACGGCATCATAATAATAAAACATGGGCTCCATATTGGTTCGTATTAAATGCTAAAGATACCTGTTGTTTTTACAAACAAGACTTAATGTGTGCAAATAGAAACAACTTGTACAGTGGGATCGGGGTATTTTACATTTAAGCCGGTCCATAGCCTAACAGCTTAAAACACAAAAACACTCAAAAACACCATTTGCTTTTATCATTACTTGTTTTTAACTTAGATTATATAATGCTGAACCGTAATTAACTATGCGGCGGTATTTTTAACCATTAATCAACCTGAATTAAAAACCTGTAAATCACAAATCATGAACTACTTTATTTATTGGGCAACTTTTATTGTGTTGCTGGCACTGGTTTATCTTTTCGATAAAAAATATTTCATGCTTCGCGACAATAGCACAGCAGTACCCCGGCCCTATAGCTTTTCACGTGTGCAATTAGCCTGGTGGTCTGTTATTATTTTGGCCGCATTTATCAGTATAATTATCATTTCAAAAGGCACGGCCCCCACTTTTGATGCCTCCACACTTTACCTTTTGGGCATCAGTTCGGCAACCACCGTAGGGGCAACACTTATTGATATCAGCGACCAAACAAACCCAAACGTAACCGGGCTTAGTCAAAACATAAAAGGCGATAATTTTTTCCTGGATATTTTATCGGATAAAAATGGCGTGGATGTCCATCGTTTTCAAACTGTGGTGTTCAATACCGTTTTCGGGCTTTGGTTTATTATTTACGTGCTTAATCATCTTTGTAACGCCGGGACAACGCCAGATGCTGTTATGCCTGTGATAAGCAGCAATAACCTGATCCTTTTGGGTGTTAGTTCGGGGGTATATGCAACCTTAAAGGCAACCGAAAATAAGCAGGCGACAGCCAGCCCCGCTGCACCACAGGCGGAAGTTGTACCAGATGAAGCTAAACCACAAGGGTAAAATTTAAACGTCATGCAAATTACACAAGTATACAGCCCTAACTTTGCCGCGGGTAGAAAAACCTATACGCCAATAGCCATCGTGATACACATAATGGAGGGGTCAATAGCTTCGACCGACAGTTGGTTTGGAAGCACGGTATCACAGGTGTCCGCCCACTATGGCATTGGCATCAATGGCGAAATACACCAATATGTACAGGAAACCGACACGGCCTGGCATGCCGGAAGGGTAAACGCGCCAACCTGGGCATTGATAAAACCTGCCGGTAACGGATCGTATATTAACCCCAATTATTATACGGTTGGCATTGAACATGAAGGAGACGAGACCACGGAATGGTCTGACGCTACTTATGCTTCAAGCAGCTCAATGATCAGTGAAATAGCCAAGCGCTGGAATATTCCTATCGACAGACAGCATATAGTTGGCCATCATGAAATATATTCTTTAAAAGCATGCCCCGGTACAAAGGTTGATTTTGATAAACTTATTACAATGGCGTTGGGAAACCCTCCTCTTAATAAAATACCGGGATTTGGAAAAGTTACCACCAACGGGAATATAAATATAAGGCAGGCACCCAATACTACCGTACCCGTTGTAAATGTGGTGCCGGGCAGTATTCAACTGGCATACGACGGTTATGTTGATAATGGCGAAAGTGTATCGGGCAACAGCAAATGGTATTATACCGACGAGGGAAACTGGTTTTGGAGCGGCGGCGTGAGCTGACCCAAAGACAAATCATGACCGCATTTAAACACTTTACCCTGGTTTTTTGTCATTTCACCGTGATTGAATAATCCTTTTTTTACTTTTTAAGTCAAATTCACAAAGTCAGTTGAAAGAATCTCTTTCCCGGCTTTGGTAAATTAAATTTTGATAAATTAAAAAGTAAGATCATGAAAAAATTAGATGCAATTATAGCTTACTCCTTTTTAGCAGGAGCTGCGGGATGTTTGATCGCTATGTGTGTAGCTTTAGTGCTGGTATATTAGGGATTTCCTGACAGCATAGATTTCGCGTGGAAATTGAATGATAAAACAGGTTCATATTGAAACACCGCGTCAATAACCAACCTCTGATCGCCAATCTCTAACCTCTGAACTTAACCGTTCAATTTCACAAACTCATCCGTGAATTGCGCAATGTACTTCTCTACATTGTTCCTGATCTCTTCAAGGTTGCGGCTTTCTACCTGGGCCAATACCTGCATCAACAGCAAATTATTTATTTTATTATAAGCATAAGTCGAGGCGGCGTTGCTTAAAAGTTTAGCGTTTAAATCCATTACACGGGCCAGGTCGGCTTTAATTTTATCGTGTTCAGTTTGATCACTCATGATGAAAAAATATTTAATGCGAATATAAGATAAGGTACAAGATTATTTTGAAAAGGTTTTATAAAAACATAAAAGCACGGGAAAACCCTTGCTTCTACGACGATGCCATCACATATTCAAGCTTAATTCAACGCCTGGTAAATCTCTGCAGCCAACAAGCCGCTGCCGCCGCCATAATGTTCCACAATAATAATTTCCGGCTTTTCGGCTTTAAACGCAGCGCACAATTTGTCTTCACTTTCCTTTTCAATCCCGCTGCCAAGTAGCACCAGTTTAAATGACCGCTCATTAAACTCCGCTATCGCTTCATCATCAGTAACAGCGCCTGTGGCATTCCATTCGGAATTGTTATTTATCAGCCTTATAATAGTTTGCAAGATTCCCTCGTGCCGGCAGATGACTAATATCTCTATTTTATTCATTTCTCTTTTAAGTGAAAGGTTAAAGGCGAAAGGTAAGAAAGAAAGTTAAAGCTGAACCACTGAAGTCCAAAAACCTTTTACCTTTCGCCTTTTACCTTTCACCTATTCCTTAAAATTTCATCGGAACTTCCATCAGCAGAAACTCTGCGTCGGTTTCGGCGGTGATGGAAAATTTATCAGTGTCCCATATACCGTAGCCATCGCGGGTGTTTAAAAGCTGGTCGTTTATTTTTATGTCTCCGCTCAATACAAAAACGTACACACCGTTGCCTGTAGCTTTTAGATTATATTCGGTGCTTACACCTTTGTCGAACTTACCCAAATGGAACCAGGCATTCTGATGGATCCAAACCCCCTCGTCATCCGGGTTGGGTGAAAGTATCTGTTGCAGTTTGTTATGCCTGTCTTCCAGGTTCAAAGTGATCTGGTCGTAACGCGGCTCAACATTTTTTTTGTCGGGATAAACCCATATCTGTAAAAATTTCACCCGGTGCGCCCTGTCCTTATTATACTCGCTGTGGTAAATGCCGGTCCCGGCGCTCATCGCCTGTATATCGCCGTTTTTTATAACAGCCACATTGTTCATGCTGTCCTTGTGTTCCAGGTCGCCTTCCAGCGGGATGGAAATTATTTCCATATTGTCGTGCGGATGGGTGCCAAAACCCATGCCTGCATCAACGGTGTCGTCGTTCAATACCCTTAATGCCCCGAAATTCATCCTGTCGGGATTATAATAACTCGAAAAACTAAATGAATGATAACTATTAAGCCACCCATGACTTGCATGCCCACGGGTTGCGGCTTTATGTAATACTGTTTGTGCCATACTGTTTATTTTTAAATTGATACACAAAGATACGGCAGGACTTACGGGCGGAAAGATGATGTAGGTTAAGAAAATTGGTTGAATAAGTTGATTAAGTTAGATTAAGTTGACTTGGTTGATTATGTTTGAAATATAATTTAATCAACCTAATTTAACGTATCATGGCTTCGTTTACAGAATTGGAAACCTGGAAGCAGGCGAGCAAAATCAGAGTGTTTATTTCTGATTTAACCAAAAAGTTTCCCTCTGAAGAAAGGTTCAGATTGACTGACCAACTTATAAGATGTTCCAGATCAATAGGGAACAATATAGCCGAAGGACACGGCCGCTTTCATTATCAGGACAACGTTCGATTTTGTATTATTGCCAGAGGGACACTTTCGGAGACGTTGGATCATTTAATCGTTGCATTGGATGAAAATTATATAAATAGCGATACTCTTAAACTCTTTGAGGCAGAGTATGATTACTGCCTTAAATTACTAAATGGATATATTCAATTTATTAATAGGAAGAAAAATGATGAGCTAGGTTGATTATTCAAACGTCACTTAACTCAACCAACTTTTTAAATAATGAGTTAGATTGATTAACTTCGAAAGTTACTTAACTTAATCAACTCAATCCAACCTAATCAACTCAATCAACTTTTCCTCAACATCTCACTCCGCATGCGGCTAAAAAACTCAGGAGTAACGCCGATGTAGGATGCGATTTGTTTTTGAGGCAGATGATCTATCAAAGTTGGGTATCGTTTGCAAAATATACTGTAGCGTTCCTCGGCTGTCAGGCTCATGTTATCAACTATGCGCTGCTGGTTGGCTACTAACGAGTTTTCGGTCAGAATACGGAAAAAGCGTTCGAACTTTGGTACTCCGATATAAAGCTTTTCCTGGTTTGTTTTTGATAAAAGGATAGTTTCGGTATCCTCCAAAGCTTCGATATTTAATATACCGGGCTTTTGGCTGATAAGGCTGTAGATGTCCGCTATCCACCAATCGGGCGGGGCAAAGCTTAAAACGTGCTCGGTGCCGTTTTTATCAACTGCATACCCCCTTAAACATCCTGACGTTACAAATGTTGAATATTTGCAAACTTCGCCTTCGGTAAGTATAAATTCTTTTCGTTTAATGCTTTTAGGCTTAAGATACCCAAAGAAAATCTCTTTCTCCCAATTATTTAATTGAATATATCTTGAAATATTGTTCAGCAGAAGGTCAAAAGGCATACGAGTTTCAATAGGGTTTATAAAAGCTTAATATTAACAAGTTACAATTTAACCATTTGGTAACAACTGGTTAAATTAATAGCAACGGTGCGATTGTAGCTTTGTGCTATAAATTTAGCAATAATACTTGAAAGCCCACCCAGCAATTTTCAGTATAAAATTACTAAAAACAACACTTTTTGTTTTACTCCTTTTTAGCCTTAATACTGTACGTTCCCAATCTTCTTTCCCACTCCCGAATGCTTTTGCCCATAACGATTATCTTCATCCCCATCCGTTGTTTGATGCTTTGCAAAACGGGTACACCAATATAGAGGCGGATATATTTTTAAAGGGCGGGAGGTTGATAGTGGCGCACATAGATCCTTTTTTTAAAAAAGAACGCACACTCGAAACGCTTTACCTTAAACCCCTGGCCGAAAGGATCGCCGCTAACAACGGACAGGTGTACAGGGGCTACAATGGGCCGGTAATTTTGATGATCGATGTAAAAACAGACGCCGAAAATACTTACTGTGTACTAAAAAAATTGCTTGAGCGGTACAGGCCCATTTTATCGGGCTACAATCATGGCCACGTTTTTGGAGGAAGGATAACCGTAGTTTTATCAGGGCACAAACCTTATAAAATGATAAAGAGCGAAGATAACCGCCTGGCATTTATAGATGAAGACCTGAAGCAAACTTTTGAGGATACTACCGCTGCTGATGTTTATAAAATGGCCAGCTGTAAATATTCGAGACTTTTAAAATGGCGAGGTACAGGAACTATTCCCGACAGTGAGGAATCAACACTTCGCAAATATGTTTTGATGGCCCATAAATTTGGTAAAAAAGTAAGACTTTGGGCGTCGCCGGAAAGCGAAGCTGTTTGGCAGGAATTGTTAAAATGCGATGTCGATCTTATCAATACAGATAAACTCGCAGTACTTAAAAATTTTTTAATTACTTATAAAAATGGTCTTGCAAATTCAACCACCATGCTGCCGGCCAATAAGTTAATAAGCAATTAAGCTTTAATGTTTACTGTTCATTTACTGCACCAGCAGTTTTCTAAATGCCAGGCTATCGCCGTTAAAAACATCAAAATCAACTATATAGCTAATGCCGTTTACTTTTGCTTTGTCTGAATGCTGCCAGAAATTCCAATTAATTGCATGGCCTACTGATAGTTGAGGCTTGTAATAGTGGGCTATCCATAAATGATAATCATCAAAATACCCCGATAGATAATCCTGGTAAAATGTCAATCCCGAATAAATAATAGGTTTAACTTTTGTTTTGGCTTCTACTTGCTTCAGAAAATCATCTAATTCTTCGCGCATTTTGGCGGGCCGTACGCCATCAAGCTCTTCAATATCCACAACGGCCGGCAAAAAGCCTTTTTGTGTTTTTACATTTTGAAGAAAAAACCGGGCCTGCCATTTGCCGCTAAATCGTGGCCTGAAGTAATGGTATGCGCCGCAGGCGATGCCCGCTTTTGGCGCTTCGCGCCAGTTGCGCTGAAAGTATGGATCGACCAGCAATATACCTTCTGTTGCTTTTATAAAAGCGAAACTGATATGCACACTGTCTTCGCGCATGTTTTTTACTCGTTGCCAATCAATTTTGCCCTGGTACGAGGAAACATCAATACCGTGAATTTTATAGTTTGTGGGGATGCGGATATTAAAACTTTTGTAGACGCGGTAATTTGAAACCTTGCCGATGTCCCAAATCCAGCGCCAGGTGGAAGCGATGCTTTTTATCACATAGCCGTAGTAAAAGGGTGAGAGTAACAACAATATGATGCCGGCTATTATGGCTTTCCATTTTATTGAAAGCCGCTTTTTTGTTTTGCGTTTAGGGGGAAGCTTTTTCCTTGCTGTGGATCTTTTTCTTGCGGCTGGCACAGGGGCAAAGGTATGAAATGCGCTTGTTTGTTAAGAATTGAAAGTTAAGTTTGATGCACCTTGTGATGGAATTAGTCGCTGGGCTTTTAAATACAAGTTGTAACTATTAATTTTATTCAGCGTCATATCTTTAATTGATCGCTTTTGGACAATGGTTGAAATATTCGAAAACATCCGCAAAATATACACTTTCACCACACCCTGCGCTGAACTGGCGGAGCATATCGAATTTTTCTCCGAATCGTCCATCGAAGCAACCATGCAGCATATCGCAGGGCAAAAATTTTCGGTAAAAATGTTCCCAAGCTGGACGCCTACCTTTTACATTAACCTTGGCGAGCCTTATGAAATAGCAGTTAGCAATAAACACTATTTTGTAAATGCAGACGAAGATATTCTTATCCTTCGCAATTCTATAGTAGAGCGGTACAATACCCCAATCGATAACATATTCACCGTAAAATTTTACCCCGGCGGCCTGGAAGCCGTTTTAAACATTAAACAGCACTTGCTGATAGATAAAGTAGTAAACCTTAACATAATATTGCCTGCCAGGCTTTTGCACAACATTAAACTGGTCAAGACATTCGATGAACGGGTTAAGCTGATGCAGGATTTCCTGTTAATGAATTACCGGAACAAGCAAGATCATTATATAAAATTTGTTAAGGATGCCATTGATAACTATGCAGCTAACGGGCTCGAGTTTAATAACAGGGAGCTTGCAGAAAAAATGTTCACCACCTCAAAAACCATCAACAGGTATTTCAATAATGTTATCGGCACATCGCCAAAAAATTATTTTTCTATCATGAGGGCACGGACGGCTTTAACAGGATATATTAATGGCCGCGAACAATTTACCCCTTTTGATTATGGCTATTATGATATGAGCCATTTTTATAAAGATGTAGTGAAGTTTACGGGGCAAAGGCTGGGGGATAATGCGGTTTGAAATGATTGCATCTCAAAATTGTCGTAGAGACGTGATGCATCACGTCTCTACGACAATTTTAGGAATGACAGATTCATATTGTCCGTTTTTTACTAAAATTCATTTGCTCAATGCTGTTACTTTGTTGAAAAATGAATCATGTTAAAATCATTAATACTGATTGTTCCTCTTATTCTGGTTACTGTTTGTTTCTCCAGCGCGCAGCAGAAGGGCTATACCCCAAAAATTGAACCCTGCACCTGCTGGCTAAAGGCCGACAGCAACTTAAAAACAACCTGTGCCTACCTTATTGTTCCCGAAAACCGCAGTAAGCCCAACGGTAAAACTATAAAGTTGCCCTTCGCTTATGTGGAAAGTAGTAACCCCAATAAACATAAAGATCCGGTTCTTTATACTGCCGGCGGGCCGGGGGCAAGTTCATTAAGGGGCGTGCGTATCCACTACAGGGCCTTGATGAAGAACAGGGATTATATTGCTTTTGAACAACGTGGCACCGAACATGCGCTGCCCTGCCTTAAATGCAACGAGGTAGATGCGGCAATAAAAAAAGCATACAGGAACAACCTGCTGGTTGATAGCATGACCCTTGAGGGAATCAAGCAATGCCGCAAAAATTTACTGGCGCAGGGGATTGACCTGTCGGCCTATAACACGGATGAAAACGCTGCCGATATTGAAGACCTGCGGATAGCATTACACATCGATTCCCTTAATTTAATCGGAATATCTTACAGCGGCGGCCTGATGATGGCTGTTTTACATAAATACCCGCAGCATATCCGTTCCCTGATCCTGGATTCAGCTCTTCCTGAATTTGTTAATATCGATGAAGAGGAACTGACCAACTTTAACGAAGCGCTTAACCAGGTATTTACAAATTGTGAAGCCGACTCATCCGATAAAGTAAAATATAGCAACCTTAAACAGCTGTTCCACGGATATTTTACTTCGATAGGCAGCAAATCGTTTTACATTAACTACCTGGAAAAAGGTACCACAGATAGCATCCACGTAAAATACGGGCGCAACGAGTTATTAAGTGTTTTACACGGTTATATGGAAGGACATGATCAAATAAAAGAGGTCCCTAACCTGCTGACCGAAATGATAAGCGGAAACCATAAGGCTTATATAAAGGCATACCTGGATGGTGTTTTTAACGGCTATGCCGGCGAATCGGGGATGCGCATGTCGGTTTATTGTTCAGATAAAATGGCTTATGCTAATAAAAACACCATCTACCAGCAGGAGCAAATTCAGCCCTACATGGCAGGCTTTCATGTAAATGATGTTTACCTGCCGATGTGTACCTGCTGGCAGGTTGCGTCGATAGCAGTCGAAACAAAAAAGCCTTTCTACTCAAATACCCCCGCCCTTTTAAGTGCTGGTGGTATGGACGATGCCTGCAGGCCAATTTATAATGACATGATACATCATTATATGCCCAACAGCCAGCGCTTACTGTTTACCGACCGGCAGCACGGCCCCTTATTAAACAGCTATGAAGGCGATGCCTTTATAGGTAAATTTTTAGACGATCCATATAAAAAAATAGCGTCGGACAAGAAAAATATAATTGCTTACTAAAAGAGAACCAAGAGTCAAGAACCAAGAATCAAGACAGGAACGAATGACCAGTTGATAAGAAATAAGCCGCATATAACATGTAATAGGTATATCACCTTATAACCTGACTTTCTGCTTTTTTATCTTGATTCTTGGCTCTTGATTCTTGACTCTTAATTCACACATACATCATGAAAATAATTTCCTCCCTGTTTTTAACTTTAATTGCCCTAACAGGCTTTGCCCAAAAAAGGGACAACAAAATTGTTATCGGTACCATTGATACTGTTTATTCCAAAATACTGAACGAGAAACGGATCATTTATATCCATGTGCCTGATGGCGATAAAAATGAGCGTTACCCGGTTTTGTATGTCCTGGATGGCGACCAACATTTTGAATCGGCTGTCGCGATAGATGAACAGATATCGGGCATCATACCGAATATGGTTATCGTTGGTATAACCAATACCGACAGGGAGCGCGACCTTACCCCAACGCATGTTAAACCGGACAGAATCATAAATGCAGGAGATGCAGCCAGGTCAGGCGGCGGCGAAAATTTTATGGGTTTTATCGAAAAGGAACTGATCCCTTATGTGGATGCGCATTACCTAACCACTTCGTATCGGGTGTTCAGCGGGCATTCACTTGGCGGGTTAACGGTTGTAAATGCCTTTTTTAACCATACCGGCCTGTTTAATGCGTATATAGCCATCGACCCGAGTTTATGGTGGGATGGCCGGCGCTGGATCGAAAAGTATGAAAATGAGTTGTCGCAGCATAACTTCAATAACAAAGGCCTATTTGTGGCCATCGCAAATAATTTGCCGGCAGGTTTGGATACTATATCTGTTTTAAAAGATACCGGCATAAACACTTCTTTCTCGCGGTCGGTATTAGGTTTTGCGCATACTGTACGAAGTGCCAGCCCTGAAGGCTTACGTTTTGGGGCCAAATTTTATCCCAACGAATGGCATGGCTCGGTTGAACTAAATGCCGAATACGATGCTTTGCGGTACCTGTTTAAATTTTACCATTTCGATATGAACTATGTGCGGGCGCACCGCGAATTAAACCCTGATTCGCTGGTAAGCGCTCATTTTAATAAGGTATCGAAACAAATGGGCTACCAGGTTTTACCTACCGAGGATATGATAAATAACATGGCCTATGACTATATGGGTGAACAAAAAATGAATTTTGCCCTTAGCCTTTTTAAAAGAAATATCGAAAATCATCCCCAAAGCTCAAACGCCTGGGATAGCCTGGGCGATTATTACGTGTCAGCCGGAGACAAACAAAAGGCTATTGATGCATTTAGTAAATCTTTAAGGCTAAAGGAAACACAGGATACAAGGAGAAAGCTTGAGGAGGTGAAAGGGAAGCACTAAGTCTGAAGCCTAAAGTCTTTTTAATTCCCGGAATCAGACTTAAGACTTTCGACTTCGGGCTTCAGGCTTAAAAAGGCTTTCCCGCTGCCAACTCCCGATTCGCCCATTTAACTGCTAACCGTTCCCTGTATTTCGCATAATTAGCCTTAAATGTCATTTTAAGCACACTGTCCAAACCACCTTTTATGGCCAGGTTATATATGCTTGCGGCTTTCCGCGTAATGGAAGCATCCCAGGCGCGCAGGCTTAATGAATAACCGCCTTCCACATATTTCATCCAATGCCAGTAGCCGCTGGGCATAAAAAGGGTGTCGCCATGTTCCAAAAAAACTTCAATGCCTTCTACACCTTCAAGCGCGGGAAACTTTTTAGTGTCGGGGTTTAGTACATCATAATCTTCCAGTGCGTAAGTGGCATTGGGGATGCAGTATAGACGTCGCTTCCATTTGTTTTCGAACAAGATCACATGTTTTTTGCCCCCGAAGTGGGTGTGGAAGATATGCGGCAGGTCGATATCGTAATGTAAAAATGTAACCGAATTTGATCCGCCGAAAAACATCGACGGCATGCTCTCGATAAAGCCGCCCATCAGTTCCTTCGGGAAAGCAATATCATTTAGTAGCTCGGGGGCCTGTTTAAAAATATTAAAGAAGAATATCCTTAATTCAGTAGGCTCCGACATGATCAGGTCGATATATTTATCAAAAGGCATTTCGGCAGCTGATGAATTGATCGGTTTTGACGGATCGGCCTTCGAATTATCATATAAAGGGACTATCTTACTGCCGACGACTTCCTTTAAATATCCGGGCGTCCATTTTTCGCGCGCGGGCCAGTTAGCGGTTAAGCCTTTAATTACCAATGGCCTCCGAGGGTCTAAATAAATTTTCTTAAAATCTTCAGGACTTATATTTTCGACGGTGTCGATAGGGCGGAGGATAAAACTCATATTTTACGTTGCTTCCCGGATCAACATAATCTAAAATGAAAACTTATACACCCGGAAGAAACAAATAACGAAATAAAATAGCGAAGCATATTAATAATTTTTCAAAAAACAAGTTCTTTACATGAGTTTCTGATATTTTGTTGACAAAAAAACGTTTATTTCAGTTGGTTTCTTTATTTTCACCAGGAAGCCGTTCCTCTAAAATACCAGGATAACGATGCAAATTTGCGTTGTTAATTCTTTAATTTTACTTAAAACTAATTCTAATCCGCAAAAACAATATTGTGCAAACTGAGGAAGACCATGAACACGTAAAAGCGTCGGGGGGGGTATCTGCAAATACCTTCGGCGTTGCTTTGATAGCATTTATTTGCGTGGCCATTGCAATAAGTTCCTCGTGCAATAAGGGAAAGAACCGATCAAATGGCCAAAATCAGCCTGCTTTGAAAGCAACTTCACGACATATTCCTCCCGATGCCTGGGAAGCGCCTGATTCCACAGCCATACCTGTTGGCAAAGCCGGGGATATGATCCGTTATGGCAAAGAGTTATTGGCGCATACCGCAAGGTATTTCGGGCCTAATGGAAGCGTGGCGAAAATATCAAACGGGATGAACTGCCAGAATTGTCATTTAGATGGCGGCCGCCGGCTGTTCGGGAACAATTATGCCAGCTTTATAGCGACCTATCCAAAAATGAACAACCGCAGCGGCAAAATTGACCAGCCAGCCGATCGTATAGTTCAATGTTTTAACCGTAGCCTGGCAGGCCACGCCCCCGATACAAACGGGCGCGAAGTAAGGGCTATGCTTGCTTATTTGAAATGGATTGGCCAGGGGGTAAAAAAAGGCCGGAAATTGTTCGGCGCTGCATCAGAAAAATTGGCTTATTTGGATCATCCCGCCAACCCGGTAAAAGGTAAAGTTGTTTTTGTTTCGAAATGCAAGGTCTGCCACGGCAGTAACGGCGAAGGATTGTTTGCCGGGGACAAGAAGTCGTACACCTACCCGCCGCTTTGGGGAGAGCATAGTTATAATAATGGCGCCGGCATGTACCGCATCGGCAATTTAGCCGGCTTTGTAAAAAATAACATGCCTTTTGGAGCCACTTATCAAAACCCGCAGCTAACAGACGAAGAAGCCTGGAATGTTGCAGCATTTGTAAACTCGCAGCCCCGCCCGCACTTTGATCAGCGTAAGGACTGGAAGGATTTGAAAACGAAACCGGTGGATTTTCCCTTTGGCCCGTATGCAGACGGGTTTAGCGAAAAACAGCATAAATACGGGCCGTTTAAACCCATAGCAGCGGCACAAAAAGTACCGACCAATAAAAAATCATAAAATCGCTAACCATGAGAAAGTACCTTTTTATCTTATTTGCAATGGCATTACTGGCTTTTGCAAAAGCTGCCTACGCACAAACAGACCCTGCAGCGTTTACCGGCGCAACGGCAAAATTAAGCCACTACGATGCTTTGTATGTCATTAACTCAGGCGATGAGAAAAAGATCAAAGGCACATTGCGTAACATAGCCAACTCGCTCGAAGACCCGCGCTTAAAAGGTAAGCTGCATATCGAGCTGATATGCTTTGGCGACGGTGTTGCTGTTTATATGAAAAGCGGGATATTTGAACAAACCTTAAAAGACTTGCAAAGCAAAGGCGTTATTTTGGCCCAATGCAGCAATACCGTTAGGGAAAGAAACATTGATAAAAATGATCTGTTCCCTTTTATCTCATACGTACCAAGCGGTAACGGCGAAATTATTTTACGCCATTACGATGGCTGGGCGGTGGTGCATCCGTAGAAATAAATAAAAAAAGTATAGAATAACGATGCTTTGCTGAGAATGCAGGCTACAGAAATTCTTGTATAGCCCCAACTTATTTAATTTATAAAAGCTAAACAAAAAAATTCATTGCCGTTGGCTTCAGCCAACGGAATAATTATATTCGAAGCAAAAAAGGCTTTAGCCAAAAAAACCGCCATGTCATACGTGAAAATTTGGGTCCATTTAGTTTTTGCAACAAAGGATCGTGAACCGCTGCTCAAGGAAGAATTCAGATATGATGTTCACAAACATATTCTTAAAAACTGCCGGGAAAAGGAAATATTCTTACAAGCTATTAATGGCTATACAGACCATTTGCATTGTTTGATCTCTTTGGGAAAAGATCAAACAATTGCTAAAGTAACACAACTTATAAAAGGAGAATCCTCGTTCTGGATCAATCAAAACAATTTAACGCCGGAGAAATTTAGCTGGCAGGATGATTATTTTGCTGTTTCGGTAAGTGAATCGCAGGTGCCGGTAGTTGTGAATTACATTAAAAACCAGGAAAAGCACCATGCAAAAAAATCATTCGAGGATGAAGTGAATGAATTTATGACAAAATATGGGTGGAAATTAATTAAGGACCAATAATTAGCTCACTATGAAAAAGAGCATATAGGACGCTGGCTATTTTTGGCTAAAGCCAAATCCCCTTCTTATCTTCTATCCGTTGGCTAAAGCCAACGGCAATGAATTTTTGATATTCTTTTGATTAAACACCCAACAACAACCTTGCAGGATCTTCCAGCAATTGTTTTACCCTGACCAAAAAGCTTACCGATTCCCTGCCGTCAACAATGCGGTGATCATAGGATAAAGCAAGGTACATCATCGGGCGGATCACTACCTGGCCGTTTACTGCAACCGGGCGCTCGATAATATTGTGCATGCCCAAAATAGCGGACTGCGGGGAATTTAATATAGGTGTCGACATCATGGAGCCGAACACACCGCCATTGGTTATGGTAAAGGTGCCGCCGGTCATTTCTTCGAGGGTAAGTTTGTTGTCACGGGCTTTTAGGGCCAGCGCAGCTACCGCTTTTTCAATTTCGGCAAGACTCATGCTTTCGGCATTCCGGATAACCGGCACAACCAGGCCTTTTGGGGCAGAAACGGCGATAGATATATCGGCAAAATTGCTGTAAACAACTTCTTCGCCTTCAATGCGTGCGCCAACTGCCGGCCAGTCTTTCAGTGCTTCACAAACCGCTTTGGTAAAAAACGACATGAAGCCTAAGCCCACGCCGTGTTTTTCCTTGAATTTATCTTTGTATTTGCTCCTGATCTCCATTATAGGCGACATATCCACCTCGTTAAAAGTAGTCAGCATCGCGGTCTCATTTTTAACAGCTACCAACCTTTTGGCAACTGTCTTCCGTAACGAAGACATCTTTTCGCGGCGGTCGGTCCTTGATCCCGAACCAGCAACTTCGGGTTTTGGGGCCGTTACTTCAGCTTTCGGCGCAGCAACTTCCGATGTCGGAACTCCGACGTCCGACTTCTTAACATCCTTGGATACCTGCGGGTTCTCTGATATCCGCTCGGCCAGCAAAGCATCTTCCTTGGTTATCCTGCCCGCTTTGCCTGTGCCTGTGATCAACTTCGAAGGCACACCCGTTTCGGCCAGTATTTTTGCAGCTGCCGGTGAAGGGACGCCGGAGGCGTATGAAGTGGCAGGTTGTGAGGAAGTAGTAGTGGCAGTAGTACTAGCAGTGGCAGGTGCTGATTCTTTACTGCTACTGCTACTATCAACTGCTACTGTTTCGATGGTACATACAACTGCACCTATCGGTAGGGTATCGCCTTCTTTGGCTAATGTCTTTAATATACCTGCTTTTTCGGCAGTAAGCTCAAAAGTTGCCTTATCCGATTCCAGTTCGGCAATCGCTTCATCCATTGCAACAGTATCGCCATCTTTTTTTATCCAGCGGGACAGGGTTACTTCGGTAATAGATTCGCCGACGGTTGGCACTTTTACTTCAAGTGAAGATTTAGTAGCAGGTTGTGAAGAAGTAGCAGAAGCAGTGGCAGTAGCAGGTTGTGGCGAAGGTTGCGAAGCAGGCGCAGCTTCTTTAGTGCTACTATCAACTGCTGCCGTTCCCCCGTTTTCTTCAATGCTCGCAACCACAGCGCCAATAGGCAAGGTATCACCTTCTTTGGCTACAATTTTTAAAATTCCGGCTTTTTCAGCGGTAAGCTCAAAAGTAGCCTTGTCTGACTCTAACTCGGCAATTACTTCATCCATCTGCACCTGATCGCCATCCTTCTTTTTCCAGCTTGCCAGGGTTACTTCGGTAATTGATTCGCCAACCGGCGGAACTTTGATCGTTAAACTCATATTTGAATTTTTGTATATTTAACGTAGAGGCGCAATACTTTGCGTCTCTGACAATTGCATATCGGAGACGCAAAGTATTGCGTCTCTACAAATTAATCCGCCCCGACGTGGGCCATTTTCTCTGTTGTTTCCTTCACAACCGCCTTTACTACCTTACCCGCCGGCGCTTCAAACGCTTTTGAAACAATATGCAGCTGTTGTGCGGCGTGCTGTTTTGCAAAACCGGTGGCTGTACTGCTGCCCTCGTGCCGCGAGATCACATTCACGTTTATCAATTTATCGTTATGAAATTTACGGCAGATGTACGGCCAGGCCCCCATATTTTCAGGTTCTTCCTGGACCCAGAAAAATTCATTGGCCTTATTGTATTTTGCTTTGATCTTTAATATCTGGACTAATGGCGTAGGGTATAATTGCTCTATGCGGACAATTGCAACGTCCTTACGTTTGTCGGTCTGTTGTTTTTCAAGCAAGTCGTAATATATTTTTCCGGTGCAGAGCAAAACGCGTTTTACCTTTTTAGCATCGGCGTATTCATCGTCAATAAGTTCATGGAATTTACCGTTTGTAAACTCTTCCAGTTTTGATACACATTTCGGACTGCGCAATAAGCTTTTTGGCGTAAATATAATAAGCGGTTTACGAAAATCCCTCAGCATCTGGCGCCTCAGGATGTGAAAAAAGTTTGCCGGTGTAGTACAATTCGCCACCTGGATATTGCTATCGGCGCAAAGCTCCAAAAAGCGTTCAACCCGCGCGGATGAATGTTCAGGCCCCTGGCCCTCGTAACCGTGCGGCAGCAGCATTACCAGGCCATTACCGCGCTGCCATTTTGTTTCGGCGCTGGCAATATACTGGTCTACGATGATTTGTGCGCCGTTAAAAAAGTCGCCAAACTGGGCTTCCCAAATTGTCAAAGCATTCGGGTTTGCCATGGCATAACCATATTCAAAACCTAAAACGCCATATTCAGACAATAAGGAATTATATATGCTGAACTTTGCTTCAGGGCCAATAGTATCAAGCGGTATATATTCATCTTCCGAATCAACAAGGGTCAACACCGCATGCCTGTGCGAAAACGTGCCGCGTTTTACATCCTCCCCGCTTAACCTTACCGGGTAGCCATCCTTTAATAAAGTGGCGTAGGCCAGTAATTCGCCCATGGCCCAGTCAAATACGTGGGTTTTAACAACCATTTTATTGCGCTCTTCAAAAAGCTTTTCAATTTTCTTAAAAAACTCCTTGCCTTCGGGCAGCACGGTTATATGTTTACCAATATCCAGTAACTCCTCTTTGGCAACCGCAGTTTCAACGGGAGCAAAAAACTCTCTCGGGCTGGCTATATGCAAGCCTTGCCAAACGCCCTCAAACATTTGTACAGTTTCAGTTATCCTGTCTTCGGCTTTTGACTCATCAAGATTTTCCTGTAACTGGCTGCGAAAATTTTTCTCGAGTTCTATGGCGTAAGCTGCATCAACACTGCCTTCGGCCTGTAGTTTTTGCTTGTAAATTTCGAGCGGGTTTGGATGCGCTTCAATTGCCTTATACAACAGAGGCTGGGTGAATTTTGGCTCATCGGCTTCGTTATGCCCATACCTGCGGTAGCATAATATATCTATAAAAACATCCTCATGAAATACCTGCCGGTACTCCATTGCAAGGTTTGCGACGTAAGCCAGCGCTTCCACATCATCGCCGTTAACATGGAAAACAGGCGATAAAACCGTTTTGGCCACATCGGTGCAATACGTGCTTGAGCGGGCGTCTTTATAGTTTGTGGTAAAACCTATCTGGTTATTGATCACCATGTGGATAGTGCCGCCCGTGCGGTAACCATCCAGTTTTTCCATTTGCAAAACTTCGTAAACAATCCCCTGGCCTGCAACGGAAGCGTCGCCGTGAATTAATATTGGTGCTATTTTCGAATGATCGCCATTGTACTTGAAATCGATCTTCGAGCGTGTTAAGCCTTCAACTACAGGGTCGACAGCTTCAAGGTGCGATGGGTTTGGACAAAGACTTAAATGCACATGCTTGCCGCCGATCGTTACCACGTCGGTCGAATATCCGAGGTGATATTTCACATCACCGCCAAAAGGGGTTTCCTCGTCAAAATTTTTACCTTCAAACTCCGAGAAAACCTCTTTATACGGTTTCTCCATAATGTTTGTCAGTATGTTTAGCCTGCCGCGATGGGCCATCCCGATAATAAATTCCTCGATACCCAGCTCCGAACCATTTTGTATAACCGAATCTAAAGCAGGGATCAGCGCTTCGGCCCCTTCGAGCGAGAATCGTTTCTGCCCCAAAAACTTTGTCCCTAAAAAATTCTCAAAAACGACCGCTTCGTTCAGTTTATTCAGCATCAGCTTTTTTTCGTCGACAGTGAACGATGGGGTATTGCGTTTGCTTTCCATGCGGTTTTCAAACCACTTTATCTTTATAGGGTTGCGGATATACTTATATTCGGCGCCTATGGCCTGGCAGTAAGTTTGTTCGAGCAAATCCCTGATGTCCCTCAACGTGGCAGGGCCGAGGCCAACCTCAACACCGGCGTTAAAAACGGTGTCCAGGTCGGCATCGCTTAGGCCAAATGTCTCCAGCTCTTTACCGGGAAAATATTTGCGTCTTTCGCGTACCGGGTTTGTTTTGGTAAATAAATGGCCGCGGCCGCGATATCCGTCGATCAGGTTGAGCACATTTATCTCTTTTAAAATATGCTCCGGCGTTTCGGTATTTGCTGTGGCAGGCGCTTTTGCATCCCGGCCAAAATCAAACCCTTCAAAAAATTTTTGCCATCCAAAGTCAACAGATTCAGGGTCTTGCTGGTATGCTTCGTATAGGGAATTTATGTATTCAGCGTTTCCGCTATTGATATAGTTGAGACGATCCATGAGAAACCAATCTTTAAAACGGTACAAAAGTAAACATAACAGCCTGTAAACGTTTAATTAATTTGTAAAATGTTCTTGAACAAGAATTGGATATAAACCTACGGGAAGATGTTTAACGTTTGGATTAGGAAAAGAGGATAAAAAATTATTTGTTTTTGCGGAGAACCAATTTATATGTTTTTTCAGTAACCTTTTCAACCGTTTTTATACCCTCCAATATATCAAAAAAATCGTCTTTATTATATGGAAACAGCCTTAAATTGTTTTTAATGATAAATTCGGGGATCGGGTCTATATGGTTTTGAAAAATAATCGGTCTGTTTAAATCAGCTCTTGTATATTTGCAATGCCCCTTTTCACTTTTAATGAATTTACAATGTACAAGTTCAAGAAATGATTCGAATTGTGAAATTGAAATATTCCTTAAGTGTCTTATACTCATTATAAAGGAATCGCAAAATTAGTTGTAGAGCGTGTAGTACCAGGCATATTCAATAACTCCTTATAAGTTTCATTATCTTCCAATAACTGTTCTTCTTCCGGGGCCTTAAGTCTTTTTTTCCTTTTATTAGTTGTCCATCCTAACCGCTCAAGTTCATCAAAAAGAGTGTCCTTGTTGAGCGTATAATTTATAAAATCCTTAAGGGTCTGTTCAAAGGAAGATTGGGCTTCGTTGGTTGATTTTCCATATCCTGTTAAATCTAATTGAGGAGAATATTGAAAATATATATCATCTTCTTTCCACAAGACCAACGTTAAACCAATTTTGACAATATGCTTTCCATCCTCATATTTCGCTTCAACAAACTTTTTTGCCATAACAGTTTTTGATTATTAACCAGTTAGTTAAACAATTCATCTGACAATAATAGTATTAATTTGTTTCACGCTCCAATTTAACTTTTATTTTAACATTATCGCAAGAGAACTATCTTAACATGCTATCATTATTATTTGCAACCTTTTAAACCAAATTAATGAAAAATCTTTCGCAAAAAACCGCGCAAATACGAAATACCCTCGAAAAGAATAGCGAGGATGCCGATAGCTACAGTATATTGCTCGAAGGGGTTCATGATATTTGTTAGACGCTAACACAGGCAAAATATTACATTTTTACCTTTATTTTAGTGCAACTCCGTTTGAACCTGCAGGTCAGCCGTTTTAAACGCAGGCAGCCAGTTATCAATAAAATCGCTCTTTGTTTCCAGTTCGGTTGCCGTTTTTGATGCTATAACATACCGGCTTTCGCGCGCATCGTTAACCCCTGCCATAAAGGCCCAGTTCCCCCAGTTACTCGCAGGCGAATAATCAATAAGTTTTTCTTCAAAATAAGCGGCGCCCTTTGTCCAGTCAACCTTAAGGTCATTTATTAAAAAGCCCGCTGTAATTTGCCTGCTGTAATTATTGATGTAGCCGGTAGCGTTCAGTTCGTGCATAATTGCATCGATCAATGGAACACCCGTTTCGCCATTTTTCCAGCTTTCAAAAAGTTCGTCCTGGTTATTGGCAAATAATGAAGTTTTATGGTCATTATTTTTAGCCGATATAAATTTTTGCCCGTGTTTTTTAAACATAAACCTGAAATAGTCGCGCCATAACAGGTCCAAAATCAACAAATTGGTATGATGGGTATTTGAATGCTGGTGATCGATAACTTCCCAATAAACCTGCCTTAATGAAATACAACCTAACGCTATCCACGGTGAAAGTTTTGATGAAAGATCATTGCCTGATGTAGTCCGGCTATTTTTGCTTGCATTCCCCTGGTCATCATTCAAAAAAAACTGTTCCAATTGATTCAGAGCGGCTGTTTCTCCGCCAATAAATGTATTGCCCGCCCTGGGATCATCAGCGGGTTCGTCAAGGCCAAGCTCCCGCAGCGTTGGCAGCTCTCCGGCATCGGTAATTTCGGGGGTATAAATAGTTTCGGGTGTGCCTATGCAGGGCCGCACATTGCTATCGCGCTCTATTTTCTTTTTAAAAACGGCAAAACTGTCTGGTATATCCTTTATGGGGAAAGGCAGGTCTTCTTTGTGGTATAATGTATGGCCTATAAAATGTTTTAAATTAAGTCGTATTTTCCACAAAGCGGTCTCCACCTGTTCTGATATTTCAGTCTCCTCGTGGGCAACTTCCCTGTGGTGATAGACCTCATTTACATGATACTGTTCCGCCAGCGCAGGCAAAATTTCAGCCGGGTTACCTATCCTGATAATCAATTCTCCGCCAATACTACGCAGGTTTTTCCTCAGGTCGGCAACTGATCCCAGCAGGAAACGGGCCCGTATATTACCTGTTTTTGGGTTGCCCGAGGGGTTTTTCCTGAAATAAAAGGGGTCAAAACAATACACCGGCAATACTTTGTCTGCTTTACGCACCGCTTCCAACAATATTTCATTGTCGTGGATACGCAGATCATTTCTAAACCATACCAGTATCGTTTTTTCACTCATAGTTAAACAGGGGATTAACTGAATTGCAATTTACAAATTTGCAATTAATTTGGCGCTTATACACATTTATAGCTAATATTTGACATCGTTCCAACATTATATCCCTGTACGACCATCCAAAAGCTGAATATCGACGCCCGTCTTATCCGCTAAGCAAATCAGGATAATTGTACTATCCTAAAAATCCAGTCGTTAATTATATATAACTGTGACATTTACTTTGATTCAATGTTATAATTTTATATCGTTAACTAAATCACCCACCTATGGCTACTATAGAAAGTATTGAGAAAGCCTATATTGATTTTGTGCTCACCGAAGGCGAACAGCCAAAATCTGTATACGTTTTTGCTAAGAAAAACAAAATGCCCGAAGAAGAATTTTACCGCTTTTTCGCTTCGTTCGATACGATTGAACAACACATCTGGACCAACTTCGCCGTAAAAACCATTGCCGAAATAAAAACCCAGGAGATTTGGCCGCAATATACCGCCCGCGAAAAGGCCTTATCGTTTTTTTACGCTTTTTTTGAATTGCTGAAAAGCAGCCGCAGCTTTGTAGTTTACAGCGTTAAAAAGCAGCCCAAGACTTTTTCGACCCCGCAAATATTCCAGGGGATAAAAGATGTATTTGAAAGTTTTTGTAACGACCTGATCACCGAGGGCCTGGAATCGAACGAATTATCCGAACGGAAGTTTTTCAGCAACCGTTATAAGGACGCCCTTTGGGTGCAACTGGTTTTTGTGCTCCATTTCTGGATAAACGATAATTCAACCGGGTTTGAAAAAACCGATGAAGCCATTGAAAAAGGGATCAACGTTACCTTCGACCTTTTCCAGCGTTCGCCCATTGACAACCTGTTTGAGTATGGTAAGTTTTTAGCCAAACACGGTGGCATTACAGAAAAAATGGGCTTTGGGAACAATTAGAAACACCCAACCTGATCTTCAACGCCTCACCCAACCCTCTCCAAGGGAGAGGGCTTTAGAAAAAGATGAGGCCAACTCCTCTTTTGCAGCCATTTTTGATATGGATGGCACCCTGATCGATAACACGCCTTATCATTTTAAGTCGTGGCAGGCGCTTTACAAAAAATATGGTAAAGGTGAATTGAGTAAGGAGACTTATTATACAGAGATCAGCGGGGTGCCTGTGATGGAAACTATCCGCCGGGTTTTTGGCGAGGGCCGGGATGAAGCCCAACTAAAAGCCCTGCTTAATGAAAAAGAAGAATTTTACAGGAAATTATACGCCCCGCACCTGGCCCCTGTAAACGGCCTCGTCAATTTTTTAACCGGCTTAAAAAATGCGGGGGTTAAAATGGCTATGGCAACATCGGCGACGGTGGAGGATATTAATTTTATCCTGGATAAAGTGCCCATCCGGGACGATTTTGATGCCATTGTTAACTCAACGATGGTGAGCAAACCCAAACCCGACCCCCAAATATTTTTGAAGGCAGCCGAAAAACTAAATATGCCGCCTGGCCAATGCGTTGTATTTGAAGATTCGTTAGCCGGCATAAAGGCAGCCAACAGCGCAGGCATGAAAGTTGTTGCCATAACAACGGGGCATACTGCCGCCGAATTGCACCCGGTTAACCTGGTGATAAATGATTATACCACATTAAGTGTGCAGAAACTTGCCGCATTATTTGAAAAACAAAAACATGAGTGATAACACACCGAAAGAACAAAATAGCATACCCACCTCCAAAGTACAACGCTCCGCTAAATTTGTAACGACCGGAATTAAGATCGGGGGAAATTATATCAAGCATTATTCCAAGAAGCTGTTTAATCCCGAAATGGATAAAAGCGAATTGAATGAGGATAATGCATCCGACATTTATGAATCCCTGAGCGAATTAAAGGGGAGCGCACTTAAAGTAGCGCAAATGCTGAGTATGGATAAAAACCTGCTGCCCCAGGCTTATACCGATAAGTTTTCCCAATCGCAATACAATGCACCGCCATTGTCCGGACCCCTCATCGTGCAAACGTTTAAGAAATATTTCGGCAAAACGCCTGATAAGATATATGATAAATTTAATGTCCGCTCGTCCAACGCCGCTTCGATTGGGCAGGTGCACCAGGCCGAACTGGATGGTAAAAAGCTGGCGGTAAAAATTCAATACCCCGGCGTGGGCGATTCTATTTCATCTGACCTTAAGCTGGTAAAGCCTTTCGCTTTCCGGATGCTGGGCATGAGTGAAAAGGAACTGGATGTTTATATGAAAGAAGTAGAAGAGCGCCTGCTGGAGGAAACTGACTATGAACTGGAGGTACGCCGCTCCATTGAATTTTCAAATGCGTGTTCCGGTCTGGACAACGTTGTATTCCCGAAATACTATCCCGAACTATCCAGTAAACGCATCATTACCATGGACTGGCTGGAAGGCAAGCACCTGCGCGAGTTTTTACAAACTAATCCATCGCAGGAATTACGCGACCTGATAGGCCAGGCCTTATGGGATTTCTACAATTTTCAGCAGCATGAGCTCCGCGCCGTACACGCCGATCCGCATCCTGGTAATTTTATGATCACCCCCGATGGTAAATTAGGCGTGATAGATTTCGGTTGCATCAAGGAAATGCCGGAAGATTTTTACTATCCCTTTTTCTCCCTTACCTCCACCGGTCTGATGGAAAATAAAAAAGAAACCATCAAAGCATTCTGGCAACTGGAGATGATACATCCCAACGATACACCGGCACAAATTGAATTTTATTATAACATGTACCGCCAAATGATCGGCCTGTTTGCCAAACCATATATCACCGATCATTTCGACTTCGGACAAACCGAGTTTTTTGATGAGCTGTACGGCTTTGGCGAAAAGGTATCCAAAATGCCCGAGTTTAAACAGGCCCGCGGCGTGAAGCATTTTATTTACGTGAACCGGACGAATTTTGGGTTATACAATATACTGCATGAACTGAAGGCAAAGGTAAAAACGGACACGTTTAAGCCGCATGTGGTGGAGATGTTTGCGTAACGGTTCATAGTTGATGGTTCATAGTTCATCGCCGGAACAGTTTTAGATTTGTCAACTTTTTAAAAGTTGACAAATCTTTAATTGATAATTCCCATTTTAGGCAAATAAAACATACTCCCATGTTCCTCAAAAACACCTTCGTACACCACGTACATTTCTGGCTTAATGATAAAGCCGATAAACAACAATTGATCGACGGCCTGGAAACGCTGATCCCGATAACGCATATCCGCGATATGCATATCGGCGTGCCTGCCGAAACCTTCCGCGATGTGGTCGACCGCTCGTATGACGTATCGCTCCTGCTTTTGTTCGATACCCCCCAGGCGCAGGAAGCCTACCAAATTGATCCTACCCATGTCCTTTTCGCCGATAACGTTGCAAAACCATTATGCGCCCGGGTTGTTGTGATGGATAATGTGAACGTTTAGCCGGTTAGTCCATAGTCCATGGACCATAGTCGATGGCTTTTTGTGGATGAACATGACCATTTAACCAAATATTTGCCATGGTCTATGGACCTTGGACTACAGTCGACGGTTTTTGTGGATGAACATGACCATTTAACCAATATTTACTATGGACTATCGACTATGGACTATGGACTCTTTACCGTGAATTATGAACCAGAAAAGCATTCTCCTCACGGGCGGCACGGGCCTCATTGGCAGTCGTTTAACCGAACAATTGCTTGAAAAGGGTTATCACGTAAGCCATTTAAGCCGCTCGGCAGGTACAGACGCGCGGGTAACAACTTATTTATGGGATGTTGACAAAGGTGAAATAGATGAAAACTGCATTGATGGCGTTGATATGGTAGTTCACCTTGTCGGAGCAGGGATTGCCGATAAACGCTGGACGGACAAGCGAAAAAAAGAAATGATCGATAGCCGCACAAAGTCTATCGCATTAATTTATAGTTTGCTTAAACGTAAAAAGCATGGGGTAAACGCTGTTATATCGGCAGCGGCAATCGGCTACTATGGCAACAGGGGTGACGAGCTAATGACCGAGGATAGCCCGCCGTCCAATGGTTTTTTGGCAAAATGCTGTATAGCCTGGGAAGCGGCGGTTGATGAAGGTAAAAATTTGGGATTGCGTATAGTAAAATTCCGCACAGGCGTGGTGCTTGACAAGGGCGGGGCGCTGGCCAAAATGGCCGTGCCCGTAAAATTTTATGCGGGCTCGCCTATGGGCAGCGGGAAACAATGGGTGCCGTGGATACACTGGCAAGATGTGGTAGATATCTACTTATTTGGCATAGAACACGAAAACCTTGGCGGGATCTATAATATGGTTGCCCCCAACCCTGTTACCAATAAACAACTTACGCAGGCTATTGCCAAACAATTGCGCAGGTCCTTGTGGCTGCCCAATGTGCCGGCAATTTTTTTAAAGCTTTTATTAGGCGAAATGAGCTCCATCGTACTGGCAAGCACGAAAGTATCAACACAAAAAATCGAGGATGCGGGGTTTAGGTTTAAGTTTCCACAAATTACAAAAGCATTGGAAGATATTTATGGATAAATTCCCGGTGCCCAAAATATCCCATAAAAAAGAGGCTCCCGAAGATGCCGGCTACAGCAAATATCCAAAACCAATTGTTGATTAGGCTTTTGTGCGTGAAAGATATTTGCAATTTTTAAAGAAGCATTACGTCAATAGCTAAGGCGTTACCGATATCACAACGAAGGTAAACCGCAGACAACTAAAAGCTGGAGTGACTGATTGAGCCGGCAACCCGTAACCCAACGTTGACGGAAGTATAATGGATATTTTGGTACCCGCCATAGCGAAGTTTTGCAGACTTTGCGTTACTCCCGGCACGAGGGTAGAAACAGCAAGACCTTCGCCGCCCGCAATGTTATAATTGTCAGCAACGGTACCGTTAAATAACGATAAGCTATAGGTTACAGTTGCGGTGCTGTTTGCGGTGATGGGATCGCTGGCAGTTGCCGGTGTTAATATTTTATAATAATAAAATACAGAATCAGGTATTTGCGGTGTTGAGTTTTTACCCACCCAATAAACTAACGGGTTCTGCGGGACAGGCGCCGCCGTTTTCACAGCTGTATACCCTGTTAAGCTGTTGGCCTTGAGGTAATTTTGAATAACCATATCGTCATAAACCTGGAAATTATTAACAGCATGTACATAAACATCCAGGCACTCGTTACCGGCTATCCTGTTGTTGGCAACCTGGCTGCTTCCCGATCCGCTCCCGTTTCTGCCGTAGGCCAGGTGTGATGGTATCAGCACTCGGATGCTGGCATCGGGGTATTTTAACAGGTTATGAATGGCAGTTTGCAAACCTAAAGGGTAATGGTCTGCATAAATATGCCCTACATAATCGTAGTAGTGATTGGCAATGGTATCCGGCAGTATGTATGTGCCGTCAAATGTGCGCTCTGTGTAAACAAACGCTATCTCGTCGGGATAATCAAGCGGGGTAACGGGCACCCCGTTTATTGATTGCGTACCGGGATTAAGGATCTGGTAATACATTCCCGTAGTATCGCCGCCCGTGGTATCGCGCTGCATACTGGTAAGTCCATGGGCGGCAATATAGTTTTGTATTTGTTGCTGATCGTATTGCTTAATGGTAAGCTGAAGTTTATCTTTCCGGCATGACGCCATTCCTAAAACAGAAATTAATAAAAAGGCAAATAGGGTTTGTTTCATTTGTATGTATCGGTCGTTTTGCTTAATTTAATAAGCCGGTTTGGATTATATTTTCCTTTTAATTAATTAGTTACACTATAAATTGTAATTTGAAAAACGAGCACAGCATTTGCAGGCAAACCAAGGTCGGGCTGCGGATAAGGGCCATAAGCATAACGCGACGGTAAATACAATGTTAGTGTACCGCCTGTTTGAATTTTTGAACCTTCTATCCCCAATTGCCAGCCCCTTATCACCGAACCCAAAACAAAGGAGGGGTGAAAATTATCGGTTTGCCCAAATACCGGCCCCAATGTTTCATTCGCCGTTAACTGCTGGCCGGTATAACCAAG
>Ga0206794_1034_pt1 | contig 39476 bp, 33 predicted proteins | sample Alteio_BWOrgCont_70_FD_152877 | JGI IMG/M metagenome (GOLD analysis project Ga0206794, IMG submission 152877) | Enriched cells from forest soil in Barre Woods Harvard Forest LTER site, Petersham, Massachusetts, United States -... | ecosystem: Environmental > Terrestrial > Soil > Temperate forest >...
ACCAGGGATGAGGACGGCCTCAGAAAGCTGTTTACCCAATTTTCCTATCCCGGTGGCATTTCCAGTCATGCTTCGCCGCAAACGCCCGGCTCCATTCACGAGGGTGGCGAATTGGGTTATTCGCTTAGTCATGCTTTTGGCGCGGTGCTTGATAACCCTGAGCTGGTTGTGACCTGCGTAGTAGGCGACGGCGAAGCCGAAACCGGGCCATTGGCGACGGCCTGGCATTCAAATAAGTTTCTTAACCCGGTTACTGATGGGGTTGTATTACCGATCCTGCATTTGAACGGTTATAAAATATCAAACCCGACTGTTTTAGCCCGGATAAGTCACGAAGAACTGGAGCAATTATTCAAGGGATACGGCTGGATGCCATACTTTGTGGAAGGTGATGAGCCCGAGGCCATGCACCAGGCCATGGCTGCAGCGCTGGACGTTGTTGTGGAACAAATTAAGCAAATAAAACAGGATGCTTTAGCGCAAAAAGTTATTGAGCGCCCCCCGCTGGCCAATGATCGTTCTTAAATCGCCCAAAGGATGGACAGGGCCTAAGGAAGTTGACGGGTATAAAATTGAAGGTAATTTCAGGGCGCACCAGATCCCGCTTGCTGTTACTGCAACAACACCGCCCGAACACCTTCAGCTGCTGGAAAGCTGGATGAAAAGCTACAAGCCCGAAGAACTTTTTGATGAAAAAGGACAATTGCTGCCGGAACTTGCCGAACTGGCGCCAAAAGGCGAACGGAGGATGGGGGCAAATCCGCATGCTAACGGAGGCCAGCTATTATGTGAGCTGCGGATGCCTGATTTTAGGGATTATGCAGTCAAAGTGGCTGTGCCCGGAGCGGATGGCGAAGGGGATACTTATGTATGCGGCAGGTTTTTGCGGGACGTGATCAAAGAGAACCAGGATAAGCGCAATTTCAGGATATTTGGCCCTGATGAAACAGTTTCAAACCGGCTGGACATTATATTCGAAGCTACCAACAGGCAATGGGTTGCCCCGATAGTTGAACATGACGAGTTTCTTGCCCCAACAGGCGGTGTTATGGAAATGCTTAGTGAGCACCAGTGCGAAGGTTGGCTGGAAGGTTACCTGCTAACCGGCAGGCATGGTTTGTTTAACTGTTACGAGGCCTTTATACATATTGTTGATTCTATGTTTAACCAGCATGCCAAATGGCTTAAAGCAAGCGCCGAGTTACCGTGGCGGCGTGAAATTGCATCTTTAAATATTTTACTGACCTCCACTGTTTGGCGGCAGGACCATAACGGGTTTACGCATCAGGACCCCGGCTTCATCGATCATGTGGTGAATAAAAAAGCGACGATCGTGCGGGTTTATCTTCCGCCTGATGCCAATTGCCTGTTATCGGTGATGGATCATTGCCTGCGCAGCCGGCATTATGTAAATGTAGTTGTTGCCGGCAAACACCCTGCGCCGCAATGGCTTAGCATGGATGAAGCAGTGGAACATTGCACCCGGGGGATCGGGATATGGAGCTGGGCCAGCAACGACCAGGACTGTGAGCCGGATGTAGTAATGGCCTGCAGCGGCGATGTGCCGGCTTTAGAAACCTTAGCGGCCGTTTCCATATTGCGTGAACATTTACCTGAGTTAAAGATCAGGGTGATCAACGTGGTGGATCTTTTTAAGCTGGAAAAAAGCACAGAACATACGCACGGATTAAATGATCATGATTTCGATGCCTTATTTACTATAAACAAGCCAGTCGTATTTGCTTTTCACGGATACCCCTGGCTGGTACACCGCTTAACTTATAACCGCGCCAATAATATTAACATGCACGTTCGTGGTTATAAGGAGGAAGGTACGATCACCACCTCTTTTGATATGACAGTACTAAATGAAATGGACAGGTTCCACCTGGCGATGGATGTTATTGACCGTCTGCCGCAAACGGGCAGCAAAGGGGTTTATTTAAAACAACAGCTCCAGGACAAATTGATCGAGCACAAACAATACATCAGGGCCAACGGCAAGGATATGCCGGAGATTTTGAATTGGAAATGGGCGGGAGTTCATGGTTCATAGATCATGGTTCATGGCCATTGCAGCTACTATGAACTATGAACCATGAGCTATGAACTAAAGAAACTTAACACAATGCTAATGTCAACTTAATGTTGCAATAAAACCATTAAGGGATTTTACAGTTGCTTTTGTGATGATAAAAAAAGAAGAGATTTTTGGCTATACGCCTGGTGAAAAATATAGCAAGGCGGTAGCCTACTTCTCTATGGAGTTTGCTGTCGACCAGGCATTGAAAATTTACAGCGGCGGGTTGGGGTTCCTGGCCGGTTCACATCTTCGCAGCGCTTATGAGTTAAAACAGAATTTACTCGGTATCGGCATTTTATGGAAATATGGTTATTACGACCAGGTGCGGGATGGCAATGCGCTAATGAAGGCGGAATTTATTGAAAAGAATTACTCTTTTTTGCAGGATACAGGGATTGTTTTTACGGTTACCGTTCATGATTCCCCGGTACATGTAAAGGCCTACCTACTAAGGCCGGAAACTTTCGGGTCGGCGCCGTTGTTTTTGTTAAGTACTGATATTCCCGAAAATGATTACCTGTCGGGCACTATAACTCATTGTTTATACGATGCTAACGAACAAACACGTATTGCACAAACTATCGTATTGGGCATCGGCGGCGCTACATTGCTGGATATTTTAGGAATTGAGCCGGATGTTTACCACATGAATGAGGGCCATTCGGTTTCGCTTAACTTCTACCTGTATGCCAAATACAAGAGCCTTGAAGAGGTAAAGAAAAGAGTGGTATTTACCACCCATACCCCCGAAATGGCAGGCAACGAAGCACACAGCTATGGTTTACTGAAAGAGATGTCGTTTTTTTATCATTTGCAGGAACATGAGGTAAGATCATTGCTGGGTATGGATGGTAACAATTTTAATTATACGGTTGCCGCGCTCAAGTTTTCGCGTAAAGCCAATGGTGTATCTAAAATTCATGGCGGGGTGGCCAGGAAAATGTGGAGCAGTTACCAGGGGATTTGCGAGATCACTTCCATCACAAATGCCCAGAATAAAATCTACTGGAAAGATTCTGTGCTCGATGATGCCATCAGCAGCAATAATGATGAGGCGGTAATCCGCAGAAAAAAAGAAATGAAAAGCATGCTGTTTAAAACAGTTGCCGATCAGTGTGGAAAGCTTTTTGATGAAAATATCCTTACCATTGTATGGGCCAGGCGTTTTGCGGACTATAAACGGGCTGAGCTGGTGATGTGGGATTGGGAACGCTTTCTGAGACTGGTAAATAATACCCAATTCCCGGTACAGATCATTTGGGCAGGTAAGCCGTATCCCGAAGATCCAGGATCAACAGACCAGTTTAACCATATTATTAGGAGTGTAAAGGCTTTTGCGAACTGCGCGGTGCTTACCGGTTATGAGTTGGCCTTGTCGGCCCTGCTAAAAAAAGGGGCTGACGTATGGCTTAACAATCCGCGGATGTACCGTGAAGCATCGGGCACCAGCGGGATGACGGCAGCAATGAATGGCGCTATAAACCTCTCCCTGCCCGATGGCTGGGTGCCCGAATTTGCTAAGAACGGAGAGAATTCCTTCGTAATTCAACCCGCACCGGATCTGTTATCAGTGGACGAAAAAGACAAACAGGAAGCCAACAGCCTGATGGATATTTTGGAGCATAGCGTTTTGCCAATGTACTATAACAACCAGGCACAGTGGCTGACCATCCTAAAAAAGGCTGCCGCTGATATTGTTCCTGCCTTTGAAGCCGGCCGGCTTGCTGATGAGTATTATGAAAAGATGTATAAAGTTTAAAACAAAACAGGTTTGTAAATCTTTGACAGTTGGCAAACCTCGTGTAAAAAAAATCATTAATTCAACTTTCTTTCTTTACAATTTTGCAGGATAATTCTTGATAATTACCCTAAAAAGATGTATAATTTTTTACAAATAAGACACATTAAGTTCAAATTTAATTTTTTACCTTAGTTAATAATTTAAAAGATGTTTCCCTAATGCATCTGCCCTATAATAAAACAGCTTTTTTTTGACCGCTGTCATCTATTCCTTACCTAGTATTTCGACGTTTACACTTGATATTTTGATGGTATGACTTAACCCCGTAGTTATGAAAACACTCCTGATCATCAACGATAACTCTCCCGAAGCAAAACATGCTGCGGAATTTGCGTTGGTTATAGCTCAAAAAATGCAAGCCAACATCATGCTGGTAAATACCGTGGTAGTACCATGGATGGTGGTTGAAAAAGTACCGGCGGGTTTTATCTCCAAAGGTGATATGTCCGCACATCCGGGTTCCGAAATACTCCGTCATTTAAAGGCCCTTAATGAAAGGCAAACAAGTTTTAAGCCCGGCATTGAAGAGTTTGACATTTCGAAAATGAATGAGCATGAAGTGATCGAACTGGTGAACAGGAACAATATCTGGATGATGGTTAAAGGTATGACAGATACAGTACCTGTTACCGCAAAAAAGAGTTTGAATATTCATACCGTACTAAATAGGGTGCTTTGTCCTTTGTTACTTATCCCGGCACAGTGGCAAATAAAGGACATTGAGCGTTTGGCCTATATTGCCGATCTGCGCTACTGCCGCGTACAGGTGGTTCGGTTTTTAGCTATGCTTGCCAGGCCATGGCATGCAGCATTGTCAATCGCCCACAGGTCAGCAAACGGCCTGCCGGATATGGCCGAAAAATATGCCCTTACTGTTTTTAGTGAAGAGGTTAGCCAAAATGTAAACTACGACAATCTTTTCTTTAACAATATCAGGGAAAAAGATTTGTCGAAAGTGGTTGATGTAATGATCAACACTATGCATAACGATATAATGGTGATGGTTAACCATCGTTTTCACTTCGAGGAAATTGTGGGCCGGTATATAACCGACACGCTTCCGCCGCAAATTACCGTTCCGTTGCTTATCTTTCCGTGCTGATTGTTTTAAGTTGTGAATAGGTTGTAATAAGTTGAAAAGGTTGTAGATTGTAAACTGCGGCTTTTTTAGAACCTTTACAACCATTACAACTTTTACAACTACTACAACCCATTACAACATTTCAACAAACCCCACCTTGGAAAATAACCAGTTTCAAAACTTCTGGCACTTAAGCACGGATGAAGCATTAGCGCAATTATCCTGCAGTAAAAATGGGCTTACGGATATAGAAGCTTCTAAACGATTAAAAACGTATGGCCCTAATACAATAAAAGCCACTTCAAATACTTCTGCTATTCTTTTGTTTTTATCACAATTTAAAAGCCCGGTTACTTTGCTTCTAATTGCAGCTGCTTTATTATCAGCAGGATTAGGCGATGTGCCTGATACGGTGATCATACTTACTATTGTACTCATCAGCAGTTTTCTTGGTTTCTGGCAGGAAAAAGGCGCGGCCGATGCTGTGAAAGAATTATTGAAACTGGTGCAATTACACTGTACAGTTTTAAGGGCCGGGCAAAAAAAGGAACTACCGGTTGAGGCCGTAGTTCCAGGGGATATCGTGTTTCTGAATGCCGGGGACCTGATACCCGGCGACAGTTTGCTTTTGGAATCTGAGGAGTTATACATTGACGAGGCCGCTTTTACAGGTGAAACTTACCCGGTAGAAAAGGTTTGCGGCGTACTGCCTAATGATACCCCGCTGGCGAAAAGGACCAACGCGCTGTTCATGGGTTCGCATGTCATCAGCGGAAAGGCAAGCGCATTAATTGTTATGACGGGTAAGGATACCGAGTTTGGCAAAATATCGTCCCAGCTGCAACAAAAATCCCCGGAGACGGATTTTGAAAAGGGAATACGCAAGTTTGGTTACATGCTGATGGAGATCACCCTGCTGCTGGTGATCATTATTTTTGCCATTAATGTCTTCCTGCACAAACCCGTACTTGATTCATTTTTATTTTCCCTCGCATTAGCCGTAGGGCTCACACCGCAATTATTGCCGGCCATTATCAGCGTTAACCTTTCAACCGGCGCCAGGCGAATGGCTAAGCTAAAGGTAATTGTAAAGCGGCTGTCTTCTATCGAGAACTTCGGCAGTATGAATATTCTTTGTTCGGATAAGACCGGTACGATCACCGAAGGCAAAGTAAACCTGAAAGACTCGTTGGATATCAACGGTAAGCACAGCGACAAGGTGTTACAATATGCGTGGCTAAATGCATCCATGCAGCAAGGTTTTAACAACCCTATTGATGAGGCCATTTGCTCGAGCTATAAAGATGCGGATAATAGTTTTACCGTCCAGGCAGAGATACCCTACGATTTTATCCGCAAAAGGTTAACCGTCCAGGTAAAAAGCAAGACCCAAAACCTGGCTATTACCAAAGGCGCCTTAAATGCTGTTTTATCCATCTGTAACCAGGGTGAAACAGCTGGAGGGAAACTTGTGGGTATTGTTGAATGCAAGAAAGCCATTGTTGACCAATACCAGCAATTAAGCAATGCAGGGTTTCGTACCCTGGGTGTTGCTTATAAGCCCGCTGATGCAGCACATAATTTTACCAGGGACGATGAAAAAGACATGGTATTTTTGGGTTTCATTACCTTGTTTGATCCTCCGAAAGCGGGCGTGGCTGAAATATTAATTAACCTGGAAAAACTGGGGGTGAAGCTTAAAATTATAACGGGCGATAATGCCCTGGTGGCAAAAAGCCTGGCGCTGCAGGTGGGTATAAAAGACCCAAAAATACTTACGGGCGCTGAATTGCAAAAAATGAGTAATTCGGCATTGATCCACCAGGCGCCGTTGACCCATATTTTCGCCGAGGTTGAACCCAATCAAAAAGAACGCATTATTATCATATTACAAAAGGCGGGTAATGTGGTTGGCTTTATGGGCGATGGTATTAACGATGCACCGGCTTTACATACTGCGGATGTGGGTATTTCAGTAAATACTGCCGTGGATGTAGCCAAAGAAGCTGCAGAAATTGTTTTACTAAGCCAGGACCTTGACGTATTGGCTAACGGAATTATCGAGGGCCGCAAAACTTTTACTAACACCATGAAATATATTTTTATGGCAACCAGCGCCAATTTTGGCAACATGTTCAGCATGGCCGGCGCTTCGCTGTTCCTTCCCTTTTTGCCTTTATTGCCCAAACAAATACTGCTGACCAACCTGCTAACCGATTTCCCCGAAATGGCTATAGCGACTGACAGGGTCGATCAAATAAATATCCAGTCGCCGCAGCATTGGGATTTACGTTTCATCAGGCGTTTCATGATCACTTTCGGGCTGTTAAGCTCGGTATTTGATTATCTTACATTCGGGGTATTGCTGTATGTTTTTCATGCCAAAGAAAAAGCATTTCAAACAGGTTGGTTTATCGAGTCGGTGATCTCGGCTACGTTAATTGTGCTCGTCGTTCGCACAAGGCTGCCGTTCTTTAAAAGCTTGCCCGGTAAATACCTTTCTATAGCAACAGGCTTTATTTTATTGTTTGTGCTTGTATTGCCTTTAACACCGCTATCAACATTGTTGGGCTTTATCAGGTTGCCAATCGCTTTCTATGGATGGATGTTATTGATAGTTGCCTGTTATATTGTAGCTGCTGAGCTGGCTAAACGGTGGTTTTATAAAAAAATAGCTACGGTAAGAACAAGGCGCTGACAATTTTTTTTAAAATTCACCGTATTAATGATGCATGGCGCTAAAAAGTGTCATTGTTTATTAAAAACAAACAAATCGCCGATTATTGTTTTAATGATGATTAAATTTGGTACAATTGTAATACAACCATTTTAGTAATAAATTGAAGCCCCTCGCCATTAAACAATTATTTTATACCGCCTTATTGCTGTTTTCAATAGCATGCATTATTACAGCCTGCACAAAAAAAGATTTCCCGCACACTTACCTTAATACCAGCGGAAGCGACAGTACCGCAGCCGCGCTTGATTCACTTCCTTCGTTTAACAGCCCTGCGGGTATAGCAGTGGATGCGGCCGGCAACTTATATGTTACCGATTTCGGTAATAATCTTATCCGTAAAATAACCCCCGCAGGTGTAGTAAGCACACTGGCCGGCAGCGGGAACGATGGCAACATCAACGCCGCGGGCATACTGGCTTCTTTTAACGGGCCAACCGGTATTACTATCGATGCGTCCGGGGATTTGTTCGTAGCTGATGCCGGCAATAACCTGATCAGGGAAGTTACTTCTGCCGGCGTAGTAACTACCATTGCGGGCAGCGATTCAACGGGCTTTGTAAACGGGCTGGACACTGCCTCCACTTTTTACGCCCCAACAGGCATAACAATTGATGGCTCGGGTAACCTGTATGTGGCAGATGCGGGAAACAACGCGATCCGCAAAATAACTTCCGGAGGGGCGGTAAGCACCTTTGCGGCAAACGACACTACACTCAATTCAACGGCGCCTACTTTTAAAAACCCCACCGGCGTGGCCGTGGATGCTGCCGGTAATTTATATGTAGCAAATTATCTCGACAACACCATACTTAAAGTAAACCCGGCAGGAGCTTTCAATATTTATGCCGGGACCGGGCTGCAGGGTGCCGCAAACGGGCCCGTCGGCTCCGCTACGTTTTACTATCCAAACAGTGTAGTATTAGATAAAGCCGGTAACCTTTACGTTTCCGATGGGGTGAATAATCTCATCCGTAAAATTACCCCGGCCGGCGTAGTAAGTACACTTGCAGGCAGTGGCGTAAGCGGCGCAGCTGATAGTACCGGCACAGCAGCATCGTTTAACGGCCCTGCCGGACTGGCAGTTGATGCCGCCGGCAATGTTTACGTAGCCGACTCGGATAACAACCTGATCCGCAAGATCACCCCGGCCGGGGTGGTAACTACCGTTGCGGGCAGCGGGCTATCCGGGGCAAAAAATGGTGTAGCTGTGGCCAGGCGCAACAAAACGCGGATCATTACTGCTTCAAAAAGGGTTTTCAATCTATTCTATAAGCCAAAGGTCAAATAGCCATTCGCTTAAAATATGCAAGCCTTCTATCCTATTGAATTAGACACTTCCTTGTAAAATTAACGTTACCGGCAATTGTTAACATAAAGATAATATTGATTTTATGTTAAAATAACATAACTTCGTGAAAAACCATGTTGCAATGAAAAAAGAGAAAGCGAAGTCTGTTAGAAGAAAAATAAGGGACGACATTAAATTAAGCCTGGTAACCGAGCTTAAGGCCCTGACCGGCAAATTCGGCGATGCTTCCACGAAACTGGACAAGGAGATCAACAGGAGCGCAAAAAAATTAGCTAAAGAGATCTCGAAAGATATCAAAGTGGAGGAACCGGCTGTTGCCGCGCCTGCGCCGGAAGCAAAAGCTGCGGACAAAGCTGTTAAGGCCACTGAAAAAAAAGTGAAGGTTAAAAGTGTATAGCACGTTTAATTTTTTATAAATTAAAAGCACGAAAATTTACCTGTAACCCGGGTCAACCGTGCTTTTAGTTTTTTATATAATATTCAGAAAAATACCGTCATTTTTAATTTCGTAAAAACGTACTCAAGACGTATACGCCATCCGGCCAACGGGTGATGTTCCCATCATCGTTAATCGCGGATCTAATTTCCCTCCCAAAGTTTAAATATCCGCATTTTTTGATTTTTTCAAGATTTAATAAAACCGTACCGGTTTGGTTTTACGTAATTGTAATGGAAGTGTAAATCTTAACACCTGCTGATTTGCTGATTCTGTAACAATACTAAAACCATACCTATGAAAAAAACAATTAAAGAAATTCTGCTTTACGGCGGCGCGACCTTTTTATTCCTTGCGGTTGTATTGGCGTTTCACATCTACTACTATTACCGGCCGGCGCCCGACGCCAGCACCAGGGTAATGGCACGTATCGATATTAAACAGCAAATAAACCAGGATGAAGCCAATAAGATAAAATCATGGATGTTTCATCAAAAAGGAATAGACCATGTATTGGTAAACCCGCAAACCAGTATTGTAATTTTTACTTTTTACCCCGTTAAGACCACCGGCGACCAGGTTGTAAAAAGCTTTAAATCAAATTTTAATTTAAAGGCGGAGCGTTTTATCCCCAGTGATGCACAATTAAAAAGCGGCTGCCCTATGGCATCATCATCTTTCGCATATAAGGTTTACAAATTAGTTGCAAAAATTATTTAACTCAAAAATATTATTATGAAAAAATTAACATTTCTACCGCTGACTATTGCTGTCGTATTAACTTTATTTGTTATAGCATCGTGCAGTAAAAAAGCCGGTAACCCAATGCCGGCTGTGAAAGCCACCCTGTACGATTCGTTAGGCGGACCGGTGCTGGTTGCCGACCCTGCCAATGCAGGCAAGATGATTGAAAAGGGCAGCCTGGGCATACGCTCAGTTATCGACAGTACAATTTTTGTTATCGCTGCCGATTCAAGGATCAACGGGCACTTTACGGTCTTACTTTCTGAAGTAGGAAAAGGCAACCTGACAGGTTTTACAGCCTTAAGTAATAACTTAACTGTATTTGTTGCTGTCGCAACCGGAGCTAAAGACTACACTTACGGCGGCCTAAGTATGACGGATGCACACAACCCTGCTACAAACCCGCGTATGAACGGGAAGGCGACGAGTGCCGATTTCGATGCATTTGTTGATGACCTTGTACTTGGCGCCCAAAAGAACGGCCTCCCGGCAAACCTGATAAATTCGGTAGGTGCGATTGTTGAAACATTAAGAAGCCAGGTTGTGCAGATGTAAAAAAAGAGAGGGTTTATTGTTGGTTTGAAGGTCCGGGAGTTTATTTCCGGGCCTTTTTTGCATAAAACAATCATCTTGTTTTAAAAACTTCGTTAATCAACATTGTATAACAATCATTTCCGATTTTACGTGCAGAAGCCTACCTTTAAAATCCATTGCTTAAATGACAGGCTGCAAACCCAAACGAAATGACTGCGGAGCTAAAAAGTTTTATTAACCAATACGTTAGTTTGGATGGAGCTGAACTTGATGATATTGTTAACAGGTTTAGAAGGCGCAAGGTAAAAAAGAATGATCTCCTGCTGAACGAAGGCACGATATGCAGGGACCTGATCTTTGTGCAGGAAGGTTGCTTGCGGTTATATTATATAGCAAATGATATAGAAATATCCGTTTGGTTTGCTTTTAAAAATTCCTCGGCCATTGATATTTACAGCTTTATCAGCGAAAAGCCATCGGTATATTTTCTGCAGGCCATTGAAGACAGCGAGCTTTTGTATATGCCTAAAACAGCATTGATTAAATTGTACCAGACACATCCCAAAATGCAGGAAATGATGAGGAATTTTTGGGAGGATGCTGTATTAAACCTTATCGACAGGTTTTCAGCGCTGCAAAGGGACCCGGCGGAAAAACGTTACCGGGATCTGTTGGCCAAACCGCCTTATATCCAAAAGATACCGCAAAAATATCTTGCTTCATTTATTGGCGTAACACCAACTTCCTTAAGCCGGATAAGGAAAAATATCCGCTGAGCATTTATTGCCATAAGGCAACTTTTTTGTAATATCCGCATGCTAATTTGCAGCCGATAAACAAAAAATAAGATGGATACAAAAATGACAAGGCTGATTGAAGCAGAGCAAAAAGCGGCGCAGCTTTTTAAGGCAATTGAAGACAGCGGCATGATCCAGCCCGGAAAATCAGAACGCGAATTAAATGACCAGGTTTTCCAACTGGCATTTGAGCTTTTCGGCATCGAAAAATACTGGCATAAACGTATCGTGAGGAGTGGGCCAAACACTTTGCACCCTTATGATGAAAACCCACCGGATATGATCGTACAAACAGATGATATTTTGTTTTTTGATTTCGGCCCTGTTTTCGAAGACTGGGAAGCTGATTTGGGAAGGACTTACGTTATCGGAAATGATCGTTATAAACATAAACTTAAAAACGACATCGAGTCGGCCTGGTACGAAGCAAAGGAATGGTTCGGCAAACAAACGAAATTAACAGGGGCAGAATTTTATAAATATGTTATAACGCTTGCCAAGCGCATGGGCTGGGAATATGGTTCGGAAATTGCGGGCCATCTCATCGGGCAGTTTCCGCACGAACGCCTGGAGAAAGGAAATTATGGGCTGTATGTTCACCCCGGCAATCACAATGATATGTTTGCGCCCGATGCAGACGGCAATGAAAGGCACTGGATACTGGAGATCCATTTTACCGACAAAGAGAAACAGATCGGCGGTTTTTTTGAACAGCTGTTAATGTAAGCGATTACGGAAGCTTATTAGAGTCGATGACTTACCAATTTAGGGATACGCAATAATCAGCCTCAACGCACAGGTGAAATAGGGCTGCGTTCTGAAATGACCGTATTTCTCATCCCAGGCGCCGGATTGCAGGTCGTCGGCCAATCGCTTAATTATTGTTTCCTGCTCATCCTCGGACACAAAACCCCAGGCGGACTGCGCCTTTCTAACCTCCTTACTTAAAAAGGCCTCGGGCCGGCCATAAAACGCTTCCTGGAAACCATCAACACAATCCAACGGAACAGGTATATGCTGCACATCACAATGGCCGCCTAAGGCATTTACAATAAAGCCGATGGTTGGGTAGCGTTGCCTTTCCACATCAATTACCTCGGGAAAATATTCGGCATTCCAAAAATTATCAAGGGCATCCGGGTCAAACGTCATGATCAATACTTGCTGCCGGGTTACTCTTCTCAACTCTTGCAACCCTTTTATCATATCAGGCCAGTGATGTACGGTAACCAGGGCCATAGCAGCATCGAACGAATTGTCGTCAAATGGCAGGTCACCGGCTGTGCCGATAACAGCGGGCGCCTTATTATTGCCTGCGCGCTGCGACCGCATTGCCACGGATGGCTCAACGGCCACTACATAACGGTCATCCGGTTCGTACGAGCCGGCTCCGGCCCCAACATTCAAAACAGTTTTAGCGCCGCTCAATGCCTCATTTATAAATGCCGCGATGCAGGGCTCGGTTTGCCTTTGTCCCGAATATTGTTTGCCATATTTATCATAATTAAATGCCGGATCGATGATTTCCATAATAGGTCCTTAAAATTGAAATGCTCTTTAGGAGCGAAAGTATCTGAATTTAACATTAAAAGAAGACGTCCTCTTTTTTATCTTAGCGCTGCAATGCGAAAGCAAATGCATTCACGAAAATAGATAATAACCATATAGCTTATGTCACAACTCAAACTTTTTATGTTGCTATTGGGCTGCAAACCGCCGGGAAGGCATGTAGAACAACATGATGTTTTCTTCGGTATCGCGGACTCCCTCGATGACCTGATACCTGAAATTAAAGCTTTCTGGCCCGAGACGGATAAAATACACATCGATGCCTGGCGCGAGGTAAATATTGTTGAGGGTTTCCGGATAAATGTCGTACCGAAATGGGTGGGCAATGCCTGGGCCGAATCGAAAAATAAATTATTTTTTATCAATCTCGGCGGCTACCTCGAAAACCGGTTTGAGGAGCAGCACTATATATTGCTTACGGTAAAAGAAGACAGGGGGGCCGCCTTTAAGGAAGCCAAAACAACATTATTTTATAGCAGCAATCGTTTTGAAGGGGCGAAGTCACATATCGATGATAGATATGGCATTGATGTGGACGACCTTTACCAGATAGAGGAGATGCTTTCGCCATCACAAAAAGAAAAATACAAGCTTGAGCTTACACCAACCGATGATTTGAAGGAGGACCGTATAAACCTTGGTTATTTTAAGATAACTACCCGGGTTGAACATCCGGAGTAAAATATTAAATAGCTTGCCATATTTATCTACTGCTTAACAAGTTTGACGATAAACTAAATATGATTTCTGTTGTTGCAAAACATTAGCTAATTTGGGTACGCTAACGAAAATTACGGCTTCCGAAAAAATATATAAAAAGCCCTTTAGCTGAAAGCGTTCAAGGATGAAAGAGATAAAAGCAATAATCAGCGCTTACGACAAAACAGATCAGGAAACTGCCCACGCGGCGCTGGCTACTGTGGTGCGGGTGGAAGGTTCGTCGTACCGTCGTACCGGCGCGCGGATGCTGGTAACAGACGACGGCGTTTGGGTTGGCGGGATCAGCGGCGGATGTTTGGAAGGCGATGCATTGAAACGGGCGCGGCTGGCTATTGCAAAATCCGAACCGTCATTGGTAACTTATGATACGACAGAGGATGATGCTTACCAGATCGGCGTTGGTTTAGGCTGCAATGGCATTATTGATGTATTATTCACCCCGCTGCAGTTTCAAAATAAAAACAACCCCGTTGAAATTTTAAAACGATGCGTGGCGGCGAACCGGCAGACGCATATACTGCTTACTATTACGGGTTTAGAGGGAAAATTGGGGCATTTAAAAGCCGGGGATGTAATTCAATACAGCGGCCCCGAAAGTTTAGGCATTTTTGGAGAGGCCGAACTTGAAAAACAACTGGATGACAAAATTGCACGGCAAATTGAAAATGGTAAATCGGCGCCCTGGCAAATTGAACCGGCCGATGGCAGAAAATTGGCCGTATTTATTGAAATATTGCTGCCCGAAATCCATTTGGTTTTGATGGGGCACCAGTATGATATATACCCGCTGGCCAGGCTTACAAAAGAGATGGGCTGGCGCGTTACCATGGTTTCAAACCCTTTGAAGATAAATTCAAAATTTTTGGATACAGTGGATGCTATTTTTGGGTACGAACAATTCTACGATATCCAAATTGATAAATACACAGCCGTCGTTTTAATGTCGCACGATTATAAAACCGATAAGATAAATTTGCCAAAAGTGCTGCAAACAGGCGCCTTTTATGTGGGGATGCTGGGTCCAAGGGTTCGGTCGGAAAAGATATTCAACGAGTTGACTGAAGAAGGTAAATCCTTCCCCGATGAAGTTATGGAGCGCATTTACGCCCCCGCAGGTTTGGACATAGGCGCATTAAGCCCCGAAGAGATAGCTTTATCAATAATCGCCGAAATAAAAGCGGTTTTTTCAAAAAGGGAAGGCGGGTTTTTGCGGCTCAGGCAGACGGCTATTCACGAAAGGAATTGAGCAAATTTGAAATGATAGTATGGCAGATTCGATAAAAAATATTTTAAAAAATAATCACGATGTAAAAGTTAACGGCAGTTTATGGCTTGAATCTGCCGGCGGGCATTTTTTTGGCCCGGGGCCTGTGGAATTGCTTGAGCGAATCGCCGAAACCGGCTCGATCAATATGGCCGCAAAGGCAATGAATATGTCGTACAAAAAGGCCTGGGCATTGGTCAATGCATTAAATACGCAAACTTCAACGCCGGTTGTAATACCGCAAACCGGCGGCAAAAAAGGCGGCGGATCAACCGTCACCCCGGAGGCAATGGAACTGGTGAAATATCATCGCCTGTTAAGGGAAAGATTTAAAGCTTTTTTAGAGATAGAAACACAACGATTGAAAACATAAAAGTATTACTGCATATTTTTTTGTGTATCGTTATATCTTTTAAAATATAACGATTATTTTTGGCAATATCATTGAACCTATAAAGGCCCGCACACGGCCCGATATACGAAGTAATAAATTTTTAACCCGGTAGGCTTTCAGGAGCATACCTAAACCCCAAAACCAATTAAGTTTATGAAAAGACATTTATCGTCCGGTAAAAAAGTATTTACTAAAAATCTTGCCCTGCGGGCTATTTTACCGGTAATTATCGTCATCACGCTATTAGCGCCCCGAAATTCATTTGCACAAAACATGCAATCGGGCGCATCCGACACCGTCAAGGTTTTACCAAAAACAAAATATCCAAAGGTGTACGGTTATTTAAGCTTTATTTTGCCAATTGTTACCGTCAGCAATACAACAACAACAAATTTCTCCCATGCCACAGGCAGTATCGGTTTCCCGGTTGGTGTAAATGTGCTGTACAGCGACAGGTTTGGGTTTAGCTATGAATTTACGCCCACCATAAAAGTAACCGGCGGGACGAGTAAAACAAGCAACTTATTATTCGACCCCGGTACCATGTTCCGTTTTGATCATGGGTTTACTTTAATTACCCGCCTGGCTTTTGAAACCCAGGGGCGTTACGGCTTTACCCCAGTATTTAACCAGGTATATGCACGTACAAAAGATGTAAACTATTTCGTGGCCTTGTCGCTCCCCGCCAGGTTTGGCGATAGCGAGGCGGCATCAGTAGGCCTTAATTTACAGATAGGGTTTATTTTTAATTAAGATAAAACGATACAAAAATAAAAATTAAAACTTTCGACTTCAAGCTTTTGACTTAAGACTCATCATATACCCAATGCATGGTATCTTTTAAATCAATGTACAATTTTTTAAATACCAAAAACGCACTGGCATAGGTTTGGTGATTCAACTGGTTGGGGAAAATGCTCAATTCTGTATTAACGGATTGCTGTTCTTTGGGCATGGCTAAACCGAGCGCATCCATCGCTAAAAATACCGCGCCGATAGCCGAGGCATCCTCCTGTTGTACAATGGCTAAAGTTTTGCCTGTAATATCCGCAAGCATTTGCGTCCAAACGGTTGCGGTAATAAAGCCGCCGCTTATATTCAACTGTCTAATGGGCGCAGATGATACTTCAACTGTTTTGAGTACGTTGTTCAAAGCAAAACAAATGCCCTCCAAGCCGGCCCTTAAAAAATGCGCCCGCGTATGCGCGGGTTTAATATTAAAAAATACGCCGCAGCTTTTGGTATCCCAAAGCGGCGCCCTTTCGCCATACAAATAGGGCAAAAACAGCAAGCCTTCACTACCTGCGGGGATGGTAGCTATTTTGCTGAACACACTTTCGTAATCGGCTGGAGCCGGTGATTTGTTATCGAGGAAGTTTTTTATAAGCCAGTTCAGTATGTTACCGCCGTTGTTTATTGCGCCGCCGCAAACAAATGTATGTTCGTTAAGCAGGTAGTTAAATATCATTGCCTCGTAATTATAAACAGGGTCGGGGCTTGTTATGCGTACAGCACCGCTGGTGCCAATGGTTAACGAAGCAATGCCCGGCCCGGTAACAAAGCTGCCCAGGTTTGCGCAGCAGCCATCACTTGCGCCGATAATAAACGAAGTGCCTGGATTAAGGTTTAACGATGTGGATAATGCAGCGTTTAAATCGTTCCGCGTGTAAATTGTATTCACCGGTTCAGAAAGCTTACCAGGTGTTATCCCAGCCAAAACACAGGCTTCGGTATTCCATTTTAGTTGAATAATATCAAACATCCCGGTTGCCGAAGCAATTGCATAATCGATCTGAAATTCATTAAACAGGCGGTACCATATAAACTCTTTTATGGAAATGAATTTATAAGTGGCCTCAAAAAGCTTCGATTGGTTTTCGCGCAGCCACATCAACTTGCACAAAGGTGTCATGGCATGGATGGGCGTGCCCGAAGTTTTATAAATGCCGGGCCCGGCTTCGGAGTCGCGTAGCTTTTGGGCAATTTTTTCGCTGCGGGCATCGGCCCAGGTCATCATGTCGGCAAGCGCCGTTCCGTTTTGATCAGCGCAAATAACGCTGTGCATGGCGCTGCTCAGGCTGATGGCATCAGGGGAAGCGCCAATTTTTTCTACAATATCGGTTATGCAATTGATAAAGGCTGCTAAAATCAATTCAGGATCCTGCTCGTTATAGCCAGGCTGCGTGCTTTTAACCGGGTAATGATGCTGGGATACACCCAAAGTTTCCCCGCCAAAATTTACAGCCACCGCTTTGGTGCTCCCCGTGCCGATATCAACTCCCAATAAATATGGTTGCATTAATGATGGTTTATTTAAGGGCTAATTTAGTTGTTTGCAGGCATTAATTGTGATCTGCTGAAGGAATAATGAAGATGAATGGCAGAGTCACGTGGGAATTATCACAGAAACAATTTTTCCGGCAAATTGGTTATATCAATAGCACCCAGTCCATTCAATGAACACTAACCGATACTGCGATGGAAAAGCCTGTAAAGACAAAAAACAACTCCCGGAAGGAGCCCACGAAAAACACAGATCAGGAAGGGCATGGCGAATTAAAAACAGATTACCCTTTAAGTGAAAAAGACGAAATAAAAAAGGCGGAAGAAAGGCTGAGAAGATCGACGAAAAAACAGGGGTTAACGTCGTAGAGACGCAATATTTTGCGTCTTTGAACCAATTGATGGCGTTTGGATTAATTTCACGGGAATTATGGTCCGAGACACAAAGTATTGTGTCTCTACAAGGTTTCTTATTCCAATTCCAGCGTCACCGCTGATTTTGCGGGCATTACCACCACCAAATTATCGCCATCCTTTTTTGCGCCTGTGAAATTTTCGGGATGCAGTTTATCCGGATGATCAAAAGTATTTATGTCGGTAATATTTGCCGAGGTAAGTATCTGCCCTGTTACCGATTTCCATCTAATATCTTTCAGGCTGGTGCTGACGGTGATATTGTTATGCAGATCAAGATTAACCAATGAGATATGCACCTTGCCGGATGCATCCTGCGAGGCAGAAACATTTACGGCGGGGATCTTTTTATCACCGACAACGTAATCCGGCGCGGTCAATTGTATCGGCAAATATTTAGCGTCCTGGTGAACTTTGTACATATCAAAAATGTGATAGGTAGGGGTGAGGAGCATTTTTTCCTTATCGGTCAGGATAAGAGATTGCAATACATTTATTGTTTGTGCCAAAGCCGCTCCGCGCACCCTGTCGCAATGGTTATTAAAAATATTCAGGTTGGTTGCGGCTATCAGCGCATCGCGCAGGCTGTTTTGCTGGTATAAAAAGCCGGGGTTAGTGCCGGGCTCGACATCTGTCCATACGCCCCACTCATCGACCACAAGCGACACTTTCTTCTCCGGGTCATATTTATCCATGATAGCCGAATGTTTAGCTACCAGCTCCTCCATTTTAAGGCATCGTACCATTGTCTCAAAATATTCGTTTTCGGTGAAATTGGTAGCAGAACCTTTATGGCCCCAGTCGCCTGATGGCACGGTGTAATAGTGCAAGGAGACGCCCCACATCATCCAGCCGGGGATATTTTTCATGATAACGTCCGTCCAGTTATAATCATCGGAATTTGGGCCGCTGGCGATTTTTTTAAGCGGCGCACCCGGATAATTTTTGGCGAAAGAAGCGTACCTTTTAAACTGGTCGCTGTAAAACTCCGGCGTCATATTGCCGCCGCAGCCCCAGCTTTCGTTACCTATACCCCAGAAAGTCACTTTATAAGGATCCGGATGCCCGTTTTGCACACGCATTTGCACTACCGTGCTCGTACTGTTCGAATTTACATATTCGATCCATTTCGACATTTCCTCTACTGTGCCGCTGCCGACATTGGCAGCAAAATAAGGTTCGCAGCCGAGCAGGCCGCAAAGCTCCAAAAACTCGTGCGTGCCAAAACTGTTATCTTCGGTAACGCCGCCCCAGTTGGTATTTACCATCCGCGGCCTTTGTGCGGCCGGGCCGATGCCATCGCGCCAATGGTACTCATCCGCAAAACAACCGCCCGGCCAGCGCAGGCTTGGAATTTTTATCTTTTTTAACGCGTTAACCACATCCAGCCTTATCCGGTCCTGTTTTTCAACCGGGAGCGATTTATCAACCCAAAAACCGCCGTATATCCCATGCCCCAAATGTTCGGCAAACTGGCCATAAATATATTTGCTGATGGTTAGCTTTGAATCGTTGCTGATGGCAAGGCTGGCCGTGTTTTGTGCAAAACAAGCAAAGTTTAACCCGGTAAAGATGAGGATGAGGTGTTTTTTCAGGTTCATATTCTTACGATATAGTTAATGACAATTTTGACCAGGAGATAAGTTTACCTTTCAGCTTTTACCTTTCGCCTTTGACCTTTCTTTAATAAATGTGTTTATAACGGTTTTTAAATTTAGGTAAGAATTTTCAATTTTGATAGGTTGTCTTTTATTAATTTCGGAATGATTTATTTATCATGATAAAATACATAGTTTATTTATCCGTAATTGTACCGGTATCCTTCATTGTCTCGTGCAAATCAGCCATTAAACCGGAAGAGCTTTACGGCAAATGGAAATATATTAGAATTGAACACCCCAACGACCCGCTGGACGTTATAAAGGACGCGGATGTAGCGGCACATTCGCCTTATGTCCAATTTACAAAAGATAGTGCACTGTTAATTATGTGGGACGGCAAAGTGCTGTCGCATGGCAAATTCATTATTGACGGCTACAATATAAACTATACGGAAAGCCTGCCTGACAGCACAACCAGGCAATTCCCGTTTTGGGTATCGAAATTAACCGATAGAGATTTGATCTTTGAAACAAAGGGGCAAAATGCGTCGAGGGTTACCGCTGTGAGGGAGTGAAGGTAAAATGTTTATAGATTTTCAACATTACAACCTTCCAACATTACAACCTTCCAACAAACTTATTCCCTCTTAAATATTTGCCCCGCCTTACGCTGCTCGGGGGAAAGGCCAAGCCATGTTTTATAGGATGTATTGAGGTAAGATAGCAGGTTAAAATCTTTGCTGTTGTAAACTTTAATTTCGGGGGTGTATAAAAGTAAAAAACTGTCGAGGTCGGCGCCTTTTAAGGGCAGGTAATGGCTGATGTTATCCGCAGTAAAAATAGTGCTGATCTCCTGGCTTAGCACGCGTTCTTCTTCCTTTTTCTGGGCTTTCCTCTTTTTGTTGTCATCTCCTGTAAAGTAATGCAGCCGCAGGATAATGCCGCCATCATAATCCCCGTTCTCATCGCGGTGATAAACCATCGTTTGCCCGTGAAATTCAGGGTCATACGGCAATATCATATTCTTTTCCGCAGTTGAGGCGCGGCCGCTGGTATCCGTGATGGTTACCTGGTTAAGCATGTTTCTCAGTGGCTCTAAAAAAATTTCCCTGGCGTGCATATCGGTTATAAGCAATGTATCCGGCTGATACGCAAATGCCTTCAAAACTAAAAAATCACCGACTTTAGCGGCGATGCTAAACCGGCCGTCGTCGCCTGTAAGGGCAACAAGCCTGTTGGTTAAATTTTCAACCCTTACGCCATGCAGGGTTATGCGGGTTTTATTTTCGAACACGCGGCCGTTAAAGACAGTTTGCGCTTGTGAGGTTATTATGCAAAAAGTAAAGCAAAAAAGTGTCAGTAAATATCGAAACATGGATAAAAGTAATATAAACCGGATAAATTATGCTTTTTGATAACATTATTTAACATTTGGATTCGCTCATAAATGCATGGCTTTACCCTAATAAACAATAGATTTACGACTAAATCGTTTCCCTGTTTGATAGACCGCCCAACATTGGTAATAATATGAAAAAGGTTGTTTTTTTTGTCTTTGTCGTGCTACAGTTCACTTACCAAATAGATCATGCCCAAACGGCATCGCAATTCAGGGTTGTTGGGTATGTAAGGACGTCGGATATTGAAAACGGTAAAACGTCGGGCATCAACCTTGGCAAAGTAAACTATATTAATATCGCCTTTATTAATCCGGATGAAACTGGCAATTTTCGGGCGATGTCCGGGTTAAATGCCTTTGTTATAGCCGCGCATAATAAAAATGTAAAAGTACTGGCTTCTATCGGCGGTGGATTGGCGCCGGTTTATTTCAGGCCCCTGCTGTCAGATAGCTTGCGCAGTGATTTTATAAAAAACGCAGTACAATTTGTAAAAGACAATCAGCTTGATGGGGTCGACGCAGACCTTGAAGGGGAATACATCGATAACAACTACGAAAACTTTATCACGGAACTTTCAGCGGCGTTAAAACAACGGGGCAAATTGCTGACAGCTGCTGTAGCTACGGTTTATAAATCGCGATATACCGATAAGGCTTTGGCGCAGCTGGATTTTATAAATATTATGTCGTACGATAAAACCGGGCCATGGAACCTTAAAAATCCAGGGCAGCATTCGCCTTATGCCATGGCGGTTGACGACCTGGATTACTGGAATAATGCAAGGGGTATACCGAAAGAAAAATTGAGCCTGGGTTTACCTTTTTATGGCTACGGCTTCGGCCCGAACGCTCCGGAAGAAATGAGCTTTAAAGGCATTACAGGCAAGTACCCGGGATCTGAAAAAACGGACTCGGTAACTGTAACGGGCGGGGGTGTTGTCTATTATAACGGCATCCCCACTATAAAAGCAAAAACTGCCCTGGCGCTGCAAAAAGCCGGCGGAATAATGATATGGCAATTATTACAGGACGCATCGGAGGATAACTCACTCCTTAAAGTTATAAATGAAACCATAACTAACCCGGGTAAACAGTAACGATGCCATCCGGAAATTAGCGCTTAAACACCCAAATCTTTAATAATAGCATCGATTTTTAAATCCAGTTGCTTATCGGTTTCCTGGTAAGCGTCTGCACTGGCCAGCTTTCCGTTTACGCTGCAATAGAATTTTATTTTAGGCTCTGTTCCTGACGGACGGGCGGAAATAATGCTCCCGTCGGCGGTAATGAATTGCAGTACATCCGATACCGGGAAATCAAGTTTACTTGTGATGCCGGCCACAAGGTCGGTCTCCACACCTTTTTCATAATCCTTAAGCGTAATTACTTTCGATCCCCCCAAAGCCGCCGGAGGGTTCGTCCTGAATTTTTCCATCATCTCCTTGATCTCTTCGGCCCCTGTTTTCCCCTTCCGGGTGATCGAGACCAGTTTTTCTTTATAAAAACCATACTCGACATAAGTATTTATCAGCGCCTCAAATAAACTGCTGCCTTTGTCCTTATAATAAGCGGTCATCTCCGCAATAAATGCGCTCGAAACCACCGCGTCTTTATCCCTTACCAACTCGCCGATAAGGTAACCGTAGCTTTCTTCGCCGCCGCCTATAAAAGTTTGCTTTCCTTCAAATTCGGTCATCAGTTGCCCGATGTATTTAAATCCTGTTAAAGTGTTATAAAACGTAACATTTTTAGCTTTGGCAATGGCCTCTATAAGGTTGGTGGTAACAATTGTTTTAACAATATATTCTTTCCCGGTTAGTTTGCCTTTTTCCTGCCAGGCGGTCAATAAATAATTGATCAGCATGGCGCCGGTTTGGTTACCGTTAAGCAGTATAAATTCGTTATCGGTGTTTTTTACGGCTATGCCAACACGGTCTGCATCGGGGTCGGTTGCCAGTACCAGGTCTGCATCCACTTCCCGGGCTTTTTTCAGGGCCAGGGTAAGGGCTTCTTTTTCCTCGGGATTAGGGTAAATTACGGTAGGGAAGTTACCGTCGGGCTTTGTCTGCTCATCCACCAGGATCACGTTTTCAAAACCAAACCGTTCAAGTGCCTGCGGCACCAGGGTGATGCCTGTTCCATGTATAGGGGAGTAAACAATTTTAAGGTCTTTCTGCCGCTTTATGGCTTCGGGCGATACAGAAAGCCGGGTGATCTTATCAAGATACAGATTATCAACTTCTTCGCCGATCTCCTCGATGTTTGCATCAACACGGTTAAACTTGATATCGTCAACACTGCTGATGGCTGCCACCTCATCCATCACCGCCTTATCCGCCGGGAAAACAAACTGCCCGCCGTCCGCGCCATAGGCCTTGTAGCCATTATACTCTTTGGGGTTATGTGATGCAGTAAGCATTACGCCGCTTTTACAGCCAAACAGCCGCACTGCAAAAGAAAGCTCGGGGGTTGGGCGCAGGGCTTTAAAAAAATAAACATGGATATCATTTGCCGAAAAAACCTCGGCAGTGATGCGTGAGAAAAGTTCAGCGTTATTCCTGCTGTCGTGGGCAATGGCCACTTTAATTTTTTCGCCGGGGTAGGTTTTTTTAAGGTAGTTGCTTAAACCCTGTGTGGCAGCCCCGATAGTATATTTATTGATACGGTTGGATCCCGGCCCCATGGTTCCGCGTAGTCCGCCTGTTCCAAATTCAAGGTCCCTGTAAAATGAATCTGTCAATTCGGTGTAGGCTTTTTGGTCGAGCAAGTTTTGAATTTCTTGTTTAACGGCAACGTCATAGCTTCCCTGGAGCCATGAATTTACCTTGTTCAATACGGCAGGTTCTAATTCTTGCATAACAATAAGTTTTTTTGTTGTGGTTCTTCCCGGTTTCAAATATGATAATTAAAATTGTTTTTTAACACATCTCAAGCGCTACAAATTGTAAATACCGGGGACGGGTTTATTTCCATGCCGGTTGCCCCATGTTCAAATCATTGACCGGTCATAGGTGTGTATGGTTAGATAATAACTTAATAATTTAATAATACTTCGTTAATACTAACAATGTTTTTGTTCGCTATGTTAGCAATATGTTAGGTTTTGATTAGGTTTTTATATGAATCGCACACTTAAAAATTTTTTAGTGTTAATTACTGCATTGGTTTACACCATTTTTGCTTGTAATTATGTGCTTTTTTGTAAAAGGAATCCCGGTATTGTAAGGCTGGTTCCGGCTCATAATCCGGTGGTCTCAAAACAAGGTAATAATACAATACAAATGATAAGAGGGGCCTCGTCCCAGGAGTTTCCCGTCTCACATAAATTTCTATCAAGGCCAAGGGTAGTAACAAACCGGTTTATACTGCCGGATTTTTCAATACTTGCTTTTATTTTTTTACTGCTATTTACGCTGTTTGAAAAAAAACGGCGATCTTTTTTAGCCGTAGATTTTTTTTCATACCCGGATCCTTGTCCCGGTATTATATTTTTCCATAACTGGCGTATTTGATCGCTGCATCAATTTAATTATTCCTGCAAAACAATAAGATACGTGACTGGCTAATTTGCTGTAGCAGGCGAAGGCCTCAGACCGTAATCCATTTACAAGATAAATTTATTAAAATGATGTCGAACGAATTGATCATAGAACAATTAAAAAATAAAGAAGCGCAACTAATAACTGAGTTGAACAAGGTACGGTTAGCCTTAGAAGCGTTTATTGACGAAAACATGAATTTCGGGAACACGAATTTCCGAAAATATGCTATAGATGACCTGGTACCAAAAATGTACACCACAGATCTAACTTATGGCGGCAAGATATTGTTTGTACTTTATACTGAGGGGAAACCGTTAATGGTTGACGATATCGTATCGGCGATCCATAATTATGAGCCCGGCTTAAATACAGACAAGCTGCACAAAAATGTAAGCCACAATCTTTCGATGCTGGCAAAATATTCAAAAATAAAAAAGCATCCTTTTAACCGGAAAATAAAGTATTCGCTATAAGCTCAGCGCGAATTTTCGCGGTTTTTCACGGATTTTCCTGGATTAGTTCGAATTGCATTAATTCGAACTAATTCGTGAAAATTTGTGCTTTTTTTTGCATTAATTACTGATTCTGTCTCTTGCCTTAATTAATCTCATAACAAACCTCTTTAATATTTAAATTTTCTGCATTTTGTGAATAGTGCTGGTTATTTATTAAGCAATAAATTTTCGCAAAAAAGATAAATTCCCATTTAGAAAATTTTTTGTTAACAATAGTGGATTTTTTTTCCCTTTGTTTAGCATTTGTTAACTTTTTGTTTTTGTTTCAACAAAGATGCCTTAATACACCGGGGATAGTTTTACGGCGATAAATAAAATCGCATTATGAAACAAAATTTACAAAGAATTTCACGGTTGCTGTTAATGGTCCTGGTGGCGTTAACAGTTTGCGGCAAACTGGTCGCCCAGAACCTTCCGGTAAGGGGTATTGTTTTAGACAATAATAACGAACCATTGCCTGGTGTAAGTGTTATTATCAAAGGTAGCGATAAAGGCACCGTAACGGGTGTTGAAGGGCGCTTTACCATTTCGGTTGACAAAGGCCAAACATTGGTTTTTAGATCAATTGGGTTCATCACACAGGAACTTGTGGTGAACGATACCTACATTTCGGTATCTTTAGTACAGGATACAAGAAGCCTTAATGAGGTGGTGGTAACCGCTTTAGGTGTTAAAAAGGAATTTCAGAAACTGGGTTATTCGCAATCGCAGATCAATGGCGACGAGTTAACAACAGCCCGCGATGCAAACCCTTTCCAGTCAATGGAAGGTAAAGTCGCAGGCTTGCAAGTTGGCGCCAGCTCAGAGTTTTTCGGCGCGCCGACAGTTGTTTTGCGTGGCAGTAAAGACATACTGTATGTTATTGACGGTGAACCGGTGGAATCGGATACGTACGATTTTAACCCGGACGACATCGAAACCTATACTGTATTGAAAGGCCCTAACGCTGCCGCACTTTACGGTTTCAGGGGTATCAATGGTGCTATTATCATTACTACCAAAAAGGGTACTAAAGATAAAAAAGGCTGGCAGATCGACATTAACAGCACACTTGAAGCTGAAAAAGGTTTTATTGTGCTTCCACAGGCCCAGTTCCAATATGGCCGCGGTACAAATTACCAATATACCTACGGTAACGTTTTATATGATAATACACAACGTTTACCGGAGTGGGGCCCGCGTTTTGACGGGGTATTCCAAACGCAACAGTTTGACAGCCCTTATGACCCGGTAACAGGCATAAGGCAAAAAACCCCGTGGTCAGCCCGTGGCGCAGACAATTTTAGTAATTTTGTTCAAACGGGGTATACCAACACTAACTCGGTTTCGGTAGCGGCCAGCGGGTCAAATTATGATATCCGTATATCTTACGGTCACACTTATCAACAGGGCGATTTCCCGAATACAAAATTGAACATCGATAATTTTAAGTTAATGGCCGGGTACGATATTACACCAAAGTTAAGGATTGACGGTGATTTAAACCTGAATCTGCAATACTCGCCAAATATCCCCGATGTGAGCTACGGCCCTAACAGCTATGCTTACGAGTTTTTTGTGTACGGATCATCCGACTATCCCATCAACGCATTAAAAAATATTTACCAGGGCCCGCAGGGTGTGCCTAACCTGGTTCAGTACGCGCAGGAATATGGCCGTGAAAACAACCCATGGTTCCAGGCAGATAAATGGCTGCGCGGCAGGGATAACCAGGTAGTTAACGGCTCACTCGGTGTTACCTATAAATTTAACAGTGACCTGAACGTAAAATTACGCACTGCATTAGATACTTATAACGAGTTAAATACTGAAACGGTACCGTCATCTACAAACCTGAACGAGTATTTACCCTGGTATTATTTTGGATGGTACGGCGATTACAGGCAGGATCAGCGTAACCTGTTAGAAAACAATACCGACCTTACTTTAAATTATAACCACAAGTTCGGGGGTTGGAATGTTACTGCATTGGCAGGCGCTAACGAGCGTTCGTTCAGGTACCTTTCTACCTGGGCAACTACCAAGGACCTTTCTATTCCAAACGTATATAACCTGGATAATTCGATAAACCCGATCCTGAATTATACTTTCAATTCGAAAATGCAGGTGAACAGTGCGTATTATTCAGCTGACTTTGGTTACAAAAATTATTTTAACATTAATACTACAGGCCGTGTGGATAATCTTTCCACGCTGCCATCGGGAAGCAATACTTTCTTTTATCCCTCAGTTGCATTAAGCTCCGTGGTGGGTGATTATATCAAATTACCCGAATTTATTTCTTTCTTTAAATTAAGGGCTTCATTTGCGGACGTTAAAGGCGGCCTTACATCGCCATCTATCGGTTCATCATATAACGCGGTGCAATCAACTGCATTGGGAACAGGGTGGAATTCCCAGCCTGTTGGTAATTTATTAGGTTATGGAAGCGAGTTATATACCCCTTATAACGGCCCGAATTATGTAAACTCAAACCCTTCGGCGCCCGCAACCTATTACAATGGTACGCCTTCAGTAAGTCTTTCAAATACGATCGCCGACCCTAAAATACAGCCATTTGATGTAAAATCATACGAGTTCGGCGCAGACCTTAAATTTCTTGGTAACAGGTTAGGTTTAAACGCCACCTATTTTACAACCACCAACGGGCCTAACATATTCCAGTTGCCGGTTGCCCCTTCAACAACCAATACAACGCAGATCGTAAACGGGATCACTACCGATAAACATGGCATTGAATTGGAATTGATGGGTTCGCCTTTAAAGAGCAAAGATGGCCTTAACTGGGATATCAATGCCAATTGGTCTAACTACAGGGAAACGATAGCGTCTATTTATAACGGTACGGATCAGTTAAACCAAAACGGACATGTTTACCACGTAGGCGACAGGCCCGATGCTATTTACGGTACGCATTTTGTAAGAGATGGAAGCGGCAATATTATCAACAGCGGAGGTGTGCCTTTACAAGCGCCAAGCACTTCGGGCAATGGCCAATGGGGCTTATTAGGTTACGCCGACCCAAGTTTCTCTTTCGGCATCACCAACCATTTCAGCTATCATAACTGGTTTTTAAGCTTCCAGTTTGACGGCAGGATAGGCGGTAAAATGTATGATTATACTTATTATCATAGTATGAACGGCGGTACAGCAGTTGAAACAACGCAAGGCGCCCTCGGCGCTGCCCGTTTAGCGGAATGGAACAGTACTGCGGAAGGTACCTTGCCCGCAACTCCCGAATTCGTTGCGCCGGGTGTAACCATTACGAGCGGTACTCCTACTTATGGTCCCGGAGGTGTGATCACCAATATGAGCCAGCTTACGTTTGCACCAAATACGACAAAAGTTTTAGTTCAGGGCTATGTATCAAGCGGCCTGGGCCAAAATTTTGATGAATACTATATGATCAGCCGTTCATTTGCAAAATTGCGTGAAGCAACTATCGGTTACACGCTGCCGCAATCAATGCTGCAGGGAACCTTTATCAAAAAAGTATCTTTCGCAATAGTCGGCAGAAACTTGTTGTACTTTGCTGCACGTAAAGACATTGACCTTGATGAATATGCATCAGGTTACGATGCCTCTACAAGGTCATTAGTTGGTACCGATGGCGGCACCGACCTGGCCAGCCCGACAGCGCGCCGTTATGGTATCAATATCCATTTAACATTCTAAATTGTTTAATTTAAAATAAGAAATTTATGAAATTAAAATCATTTATCCCATTAGCCCTATTATTAACGATAGGCATGGTGTCGATAACCGGATGTCAGAAGGGCGACCTGATCGACAACCCCAACGTAGCGGCCTCAACCGGAACAGTTCCAGCGTCACTTTTGCTCAACCACCTTACAGCAACCCTGATCAGGACCAGCGGCGGGAGCTCAAACGAATTGCCATTTTTGCCGGCGGCCAATGCAAGCCAGTATGTACTTTCAAATTATTCGTACTACAGGGGTACAAATAGCTACAATTATGGCAGTACCACCGATAGCTACGATATTTTAAAATATGCAATTGCATTACAGGCACAATCTACGCAGCAACAGGGCAATCAAACCAACAAATATTATGCTTTGGGCCAATTTTTTAAAGCCTATGCAGGTATCTGGCTATCGCAGCGTGTTGGCGATATTCCTTTTTCGCAGGCTGGTGACCCAAAAATCTTAACACCCAAATATGACACACAACATGACGTTTATAAAAGCGCCCTGGCGCTGCTTGATAACGCTAATACGCTTATGGCCCCTATAGCCGCGGCCAACCCGAATGCGGCCCTGGACGCAGGCGATATATTTGGCCTCAGTAATTTGCAATGGCAAAAATTGATCAACACCTACACACTGCGGGTATTGATCAGCCTGAGCAAACGCGCCGGTGACAATGCCGACCTCCAGATACCGCAAAAATTTGCGGCAATCGTAAATGGGGCGTCAGGCACTTATCCTATCATGTCGAGCAATTCAGATGATATGATATATAAATTTAATGCGGCGTTTAATCCTTATCCAATTTTTGTTGATGGCTACCAGCCATATAACAACTTTGGAAATGTAGGCGCACCATATATAACTGCAACGGCAGGTAACCAGGACCCCCGTGTTTTTGTTGTGGCAACCCCGGCCCCGGCACAAATTACCGGCGGCAAAAGTGTTAGTGATTTTACCGCCTATGCAGGTTCGGACGATAATTTGACCTTGCCCGACTTATTAAATAATTCAAATGGCGGTCAGTATTCTTTTACAAGTTATAACCGTTATTATACCAGTACCTCAGGGGCTTTAGCCGAACCCTTTGTTTTCATCGGTTATTCTGAAATGTGCTTTAACATCGCCGAAGGGATTAACCGGGGATGGGTGGCCGGCAGTTCGGCCACTTGGTACACCAATGGAATTAATGCTTCTTTAGCAATATACGGCATAACTAATGGAGAGACAGTAACCATCGGCTTTCCTGTGAATGTTACTGATCCATCTATAAATCCTAAAGGGCTTGCTCAGGGCGCTGCATGGGGAACGGCTACAGTTAACATTCCGCAATTTATGGCTAAAGTGGCTTATGCCGGTGATAATGCGGCAGGCCTCGCGCAGATTTTTACCCAGCGTTATGTTTCGATGTTCGTTAATTCAGGATGGGAGCCTTTTTTTGAATGGAGAAGGTCTGTCAGTACTGCCGATCCTAACGGTATTCCTGCGTGGAGCCAGGGTGGTGCTGGTATCGGTACACCAAACAATTTAATACCGCGCCGCTGGTTATACCCCGCAAACGAAGCTTCTTATAACACTGCTAACTACAATGCCGCCCTTCAATCGCAATTTGGCGGAACGGATGACCCGACTAAAGATACCTGGCTGACAAAATAGGAGTAAATAAATTTTTAATCTGAGCAGGGGACTTTAGCCGGGGCCCCTGCTTTTTTGATTTAATATTAGTGATTAGTCCGAAAGTCAGTAATCCCGATAGCTATCGGGACAGGAAGTCCGAAAGAAGCTGCAACTGGCGTTTTGAAAAAAAATAACTTAAGTTATATAGAAGTAGCCTCATTGCTTAAATGAAAATTATTGAAATGAAAAAGAGCATTTTACTATTAGCAGCTATTTTGGTAGCGGCAACAGCGTTTGGCCAGGTTGCCGATAGCGCAAAACGGCATGTGGTTTTACAGGGCGCCGCAAATCTCCGCGACCTTGGGGGTTATACGACTACCGATGGCCACCATGTTAAGTGGGGTGAAATTTACCGCAGCGCTGATATCAGCAAACTAACGGATGCTGACCTGGCAGTGCTTAAACAAAGGAACATTACTTATGATGTTGACCTGCGTGGCCATAAAGAGTCGGCGCAGGCGCCTGACCGGCTTAACCCGGGGATGGACTATATTTTATTACCCGCCGGAAGCGATAACCTGAACAACTGGATGAAAAGTATTACTACTATTAAAGGTACGGGCGGCGACTCGCTGATGATTGTTTTTTATAGTAAAACTGATTCGCTTGCACTCCGTTACAAACCTTTTTTTGATAAGCTGCTGGGCTTGCCGGCCGACCAGGCCCTGGTTTTCCATTGCACGGCCGGGAAAGACCGCACAGGTATTGGCGCAGCCTTACTGTTATACAGCTTGGGTGTGCCTTACGATACCATTGTACAGGATTACGAAGCTACTAATTACTATCGCGCAGCTGTAAATGAGCGGTCGGCAAATACCATGGTTCAGCAAATGCACATTGATAAGGATGTAGCCAACTCTATGATGCTTGCTAAGAAAGAATACCTGGATGCAACTTTCAACGCGATCAAACAGCAGTATGGCTCTGTTGACAATTACTTAAGGACCCAGATCGGTTTGGACGACGGGAAAATCGCTTTGCTGAAAAAGAAGTTTTTGGAGTAGTCCGGAAGTCGGTAAAGTCCGGGAGTCCGAAAGAAGCTGCAATTGACGTTTCGGCTTTATTCGTAACGATGGGTTTCGCCCAGATGACGCAGAACCGGCAGACACCAGCAAAGCCGGTGCGTGCTAAATATACATTCCTAAAAAATATATACATTCCTAAAAAACAAACCATGAACCTGAAGAAGATAACGATATTTCTACTTTTACTTATACCGGCAGCGGGCCTGTTTGCACAGCAGGCTGATTTAGTATTAACCGGCGGCAATATCATCACACTAAAACAAAAAGGCGACCGTGCCCAGGCAATAGCCATAAAAGATGGCCTTGTACTCGCCGCAGGCAGTAACGATGATATAAAAAAGTACATGGGCCAAAATACCAAAGTAATCCAATTGAACGGTCAAACCGTAATACCCGGCTTTAACGATGTGCACCAGCACCCGGCGCCGGTTTATGCATTTGAAGAGCCTTGTGCCACGCTCGAACTGGATACAGTTAGCTCCATGAAAAACCTTATCAGCCTGCTTAAACGCAAAGCAGCGATCACCCCAAAAGGAATGATGATACGCGGCGTAGGCTATAATGAAACCAAACTCGGCGGTCAGCCGATACGTGATAGCCTGGATAAAGCGTCGACCGATCATCCTATCCTGATTACGCACGTAAGCGGGCATCTTTCAGCAGCCAATTCATTCCTGATGGATATTAATGGGATCAATGAAAGTACCAAAGACCCTGCAGGCGGCGCTTTTGAACGGTATCACGGCACCAACAAGCCCGATGGGATATGCAAAGAATCGGCCGCCGGTTATCTTCACCATGCAAAAAATATACAATATCCGCCAAAGCCCACCTCTGAACAGGAAATGGCCGGTTACCGTATCTATTTTAACAGGGTATTGGCAAGCGGTTTAACCACCATTGGCGATGCATGGACGACACCTGAAAAGGTGGGCGTATACCGTCAGCTGGTAGCCGAAGGTTTCCCTTTACGTTTTAACCTGATCATAGGCGTTGATTATCTCAACCAGGTATTGAGCGGTAAAATATCGCAGATGCAAACCGATTATCTCAGGATAAAAACCATAAAAGTTTTTCATGGCAACTCGTTGAGCGGTAAAACCTGCTGGCTGTACCAGCCTTATGATATGATAAACCCTGTTACCGGCAAAAAGGATTATTATGGTATCCCGCCTGCCCGCAGCCAGGCCGCGCTGGACAGCTTGTTTTTTACCATACACCATGCAGGCTGGCAAATTGCCTGCCACTCCAACGGCGACAGGGAGATCGATATGGTGATCAATGCTATTGAGAATGCTCAAAAGTTAGATCCGCGCCCCGATCCCCGTCATCGTATCGAGCATTGCAGCATTACTAACCAGGGCATACTTGATAAAATAAAAGCGGATGGTATTATTCCGGTATTCCATTGTTATATGTACGAGTTGGGCGAAAAGATGCTGGTTTACGGCCCTGAGCGTATCAGCATGCTGCATCCCACCAAAACCGCGCAGGATATGGGAATTGTTTATGCCCTGCATTCGGATGCACCGATATCTCCCTACCAGGCCATGCCACGGCTGGGCAGCGCCGTTACCCGCAAAACAAAAGAAGGGGTTGTAATTGGCGCTAACCAATGTATCGATGCCGAAGATGCCATAAAAGCCTATACATACGGCGGTGCGTACACCACCTTTGAGGAAAAGAAGAAAGGCACTTTGTTGCCCGGCATGTTTGCAGACCTGGTAGTGCTTGACGCCGACCCTACCACCATTAACCCTGATAATATTCGTAATATAAAAGTAAACACTACCATAGTGGGTGGTAAAATCGTTTACCAGCGATAGGAATCATTTTGCAGCATAAAACCAGGACAGATGAATTTCTTCGGTTCCAAGACCTCAGCTGAAAAATATGTTGCCGGCCGGCCTGATTTTCATGCCAATACCATAAGTCGTGTCAGGGATTTTTTACAAATTAAGGATAAGCTGCCAAAAGCGTTGGACATTGCATGCGGTACAGGCCTTTCGACAAAGGCGCTTTTGCCAATTGCCGAAAATGTGTATGGTACAGATCTATCGCCCGAGATGCTGAACCTCGCATTTGAAAAAGATAAAATACATTATGCAGTTGCTCCTGCCGAAAATCAGCCATTTGGGGATGAGGAATTTGATCTGATAACCGTAAGTTCCGGTTTGCACTGGTTCAACATCGATGCATTTTTAATTGAGGCAAACCGGTTGTTGAAAGACAAAGGCTGGCTGGTTATTTATGAAAATTTCTTCCCCGGAGAAATGGAAGGGAACAGCGACTTTAAAAAATGGATGACTGATGTTTACTTGCAGCGTTTTCCATCGCCACCGAGAAATAAAAATTATGATTGGTCGCCTGAAAATCTTTTAACAAAAAATTTTATCATTGATGTTCCGGAAAACTTTAAAAACCCTGTTTGTTTTAACCGGCAGCAATTAATAGACTATTTTACCACCCAGAGCAATATAATTGCGGCGGTTGACAGCGGTAAATACACCTATTGGGAAATTGAACAATGGCTGGATAATGCACTGTCGGGGTATTTTGAGCATGAAGGGACAAAACAAATGATGTATTTTGGTAACTGGATAAAGTACCTTCAAAAAATGTAAATGAGAAAACATGAGCGATAACAGTATTTTATATGATAATATTGGTTTGGGCTATAATTCCACCCGGCAGGCCGATACTTATATTACTAAAAAACTCTATCACTTTTTATTGCCGCAGCCTGATAAGTTATACCTTGATATTGGCTGCGGAACGGGCAACTATACCATCGCGCTGGCAAATAAAGGACTAAACTTTTATGGCGTGGAGCCTTCAGAAAAGATGCTGGACATTGCCAGGTCGCGAAATGGCAATGTAAACTGGTTTTTAGGACAGGCAGAGCAGATACCTTTGGATGATAACCTGTTTGATGGCGCTGTTGCCACACTTACCATTCATCATTGGACAAATATTAAAAAGGCTTTAAAAGAAATCCATCGCGTATTGAAGAAAGATGGTAAAATTGTATTCTTTACAGCAACGCCCGAACAAATGCAGGGATATTGGCTCAATCATTATTTCCCAAAAATGCTGAAGGATTCCATTGTGCAAATGCCGTCGTTTGATATGGTCAATAATGCGCTTGCAGAAACAGGTTTTGTTATTACTGAAACAGAAAAGTATTTTATACAGGATGACCTGCAAGACCATTTTTTGTACGTTGGTAAAAACAGGCCCCAACTATATCTTGATAAAGAAATAAGAAAAGGTATTTCTTCATTTTCTGCACTGGCAAATGCTGAAGAAGTAAGCCGGGGCCTTTCACAACTTGAAAGTGACATTAATCTTAATAAATTTGAAGACATTAAGAGTGAATTCAAAAACGACTCAGGAGATTATTTATTTATAAGCGCACAAAAATGCTAACGGACCAGGTTATAATAAGGGACGCACAAGAAGGCGATATAGAGGAAATAACTTTGCTGATGACTGATTTGGGCTATCCGGCAACTTTGGCTGAGATGCAGGTTCGTTTCAAAAACATTTTTGCCCACCCCGATTACCGCACCATTATTGCTGTTATTGGCGATGAAATTGTGGGCATGGCCGGGCTGTGTAAAGGGGTATATTATGAAAAAAACGGATCGTACCTGCGTATCCTTGCATTTGTGGTGAAACAAACCCGCAGGGAGTTGGGCATTGGCAAAATATTGATCAAAGCCTCGGAGAACTGGGCGGTTGACCAGGGTGCGAACACCGTTTTAATAAATAGCGGCAACCGTGACGAACGAAAAGCCGCGCATGTGTTTTATCATAAAATGGGCTATGTTGTTAAATCATCAGGATTCGTTAAAGAATTATAGCGGGCTTTTTCATATCAGCGAAGAACCGGGTATAGCTATTTTTCAACCCCGGCCCTCGCCATCGCATTTTGAAAACATCAGCGGTGATGTGGTATTTGCAATTTCAGACCGGTTATTGCATAACTACCTGTTGCCCAGGGATTGCCCGCGCGTAACCTACTATGCAACGGAGCAAACAACAGACGCCGACAAACACTGGTTCTTTGGAAATTCCACTGCCAGCAATATTATTATTGTTGAATCGGGCTGGTACCGGCGCATAAAGGAAACCACATTATATAGCTACGAGTTTCCGCAGGATAATTTTACGCTGATTGATGAATGCGCAGGTTACTACATTTCTTACAAGCCTGTTATTCCACTGTCGGTAACCCCGGTAGATGATATTATGGGCGAACTATTGAGCCGTAATATTGAATTGCGTTATACACCTTCCCTTATTAAACTGGCAGATGCCGTTCAAAATCAAGCCTTAATTTTTCAATTATCAGGATGAGGAATGCTGTGGGTTAGTTGATTAAGTTGATTGGGTTGATTAAGTTGGATTGAGTTAGGCATGGCGATCATTTGCAAAATTTGTACAAGTCAACCACTCACTCAATCAACTTAATCAACGATTCAACTAATTAATCATCATCCTTCCCCGCCAGCTTCGCTGGGTATGCCTTTTTCCCTTTGGCTGCATACCATAAAATACGGTTCATTAGATCATCCCGGCCGCCATCTACATGGTCAAATTCGGGCAATAGCGAGGCTTTGGCATAATACAGCGCTTTCCCTTTGAGCGACGAGAGCTTTGGGCTTAATCGATCAAGCGGTATTTGGCTTGCAACTGCGCGGTAAGTATAATTTGATGGACGTTCGGTAAAACAGGCAAACATGGGCAAGGCGGTGGCGTCAATAATATTCATGGGCGGTATGCCCAATATCTGTTCAATGGTGCGCACAATGCAGGTTTGATTGTAATTGGTTGATACTGTTTTTTGCATCCGGCTATAAGGACTAATTACAAACCCGGTAGTGCGATAGGCCGACACATGGTCCCATCCTGCCTGCGAATCATCTTCGGTAACGAAGACGACCGTATTTTTCCAGAAACGGCTTTTAGATAAAGCTTCAATGATACGGCCAAGTGCAAGGTCATTATCGGCAACCATCGCGTTTGGCGTGGGGTAATCGGGCCTTACACCGAGTGTATGATCGCTTGGCAAAGCCATAACCATTAATTGCGGCAACTCGTCGCCAGGTTTATTTTCAAAATCCTTCAATTCCTTTATAAACGCAGAAGCCCTTTGTTGGTCGTTTATTTTAAGTCCATCGAATCCCGGGTAATTTTGTGACAGCATGGGCCTCACCCTTGCAATGGTGCTGGTATTGTAAAACTTAAAAGGGCGCCCGGCTTTATAATCGTCGTATATGTTTTTCCAGCTTAGTTTTTCATCAAAATGCGGTATGCACGCCTCGCCATATATTCTTACACTTTTCCCGTGGTCGGCTGCATTGTTCCAGATAAAACCGTTAGCGTCATAAACAAGCGCGTCCGTCTGCACGTGCGGATAGCTGCGGAACCAGGCACGCACGTTTTTCTCCACATAATCCGTCACCATCGCCGCATCAGTCCACTGGTGCCCTTCGGCCGAGCACTTTCCCGAAACAGAATAGTTATCAAGCAATAAAAAATTCTTTGCAAGTTGGTGCTGGTTAGGCGTTACACTGTCGCCGTATATGCATAGTGAAGGCACGCCGTTACCTTGCGGCATATCGCCCAACACCTGGTCATACGTACGGTTTTCTTTTATAATATATAGCACATGTTTAAATACCGAAGGCTCACCAATGCGGTCGGGAATAGGTCTCGGTGCTATATTTTGCCTTGGCACCAATTGGGCTATTTCTTCCCTGAAAGTAAGGTTCAGCTTTTTTACACGGTCTGTATATTGTTTTAATAATTGTTCACCAGGAATCGGAATTACAGATATAGTTGCCTTTTCATGGTGCGAGTTATAGGCAGTAACATCATCAGGTGCTTCAGTTGTTTTAAATTCTTTGTTACTTACTCTTGATCCTTCGCCTTCAAGGTTGGTTACAAATAAAGTGTTGCCACCCAGGAAAAGGCCGCCCGGATAGGCTTCTGTAGGAATAAAACCTTTTATGGTGGCGGAAGAATTTGAACCAAGTGCAATTACTGCAACTGCATTATCAAGCCCGTTTGCAACATACAACGTCGCTCCGTCATCACTGATGGCTAAAGCATTCGGTGAATCGCCGATAAAGCCATTTTTGCCTGGTATAAGTTGCACGGGGATGTTTTGAACAATCTGCAGTGTTGATACGTCTATCACAGATATATTATCACTGTTGGCATTGGCGACATATAAAAAGCGGCCGTCCCTGTTGGCTATAATGGCATTGGGGTGCAGGCCTACGGGTATTTCCTTTGTAATATCTCCGGTTTCCGGGTCCACTACCTGAACAGTACCCGCTATTGTGGCGCCAGTTTTCGGATCGGTATAAGTATGGCCATAGGGAGCGCCTGCCGTTTCCCTGGTCACTGTATCGGTTGGGATGGGGCCTCCCCAGTTAGTTACAAAAATTTGTTGGCCTATCATTGCGAGGCCGTAAGGGGCAACCCCGGTTGGTTTGATCCAAACATTTTGCTGCGTGCTTAGGTTAAGTTTAACAATTTGATTATTCCCGTTCAACACAACATATAAATAATCTGTCCCATTTTCGTTATTAATAAGCAACTCATTTGGCAAAGCCATTGGCGCCGGCGCCTGTGCCTTAAAGGGGAAAGCATTTTTAATGCTGATCTTTTGTCCGTCCCAAACGGCCTGCATCACACACGAACGGAGGATGTTGGCAGCGCTCCAGAAGATTTGTGTCTCATTACCAGTGTCCCATATTTTCAAACCGGAATAGGTACTCATCAGCCCGGCGTATTTTGTATCATCGCTGTAGGTCCATTTTGCTATCACTTTACTTGCGATAGTATCTATTAAAGTAATGCCATAACGGTCTTCAACAGCTAAAATGGTAGTTTTCGGTATCAGCTTTACATCAAGGCTATGGTTTTCCAAACGCGGGTCGCCAAAGCTGATCACTTTTCCGGCCGGGTCAATGATGCGGTTATAGGGCATCATAATTGGCAATACTTTATTGTTCAGAGTGCTGTCGTCATAAGCGCTGTGCATATTTACCTGCTCCTGGTCAGCGCGCTCGTTATTTTTTGTAAATGAATGGCAAGCCGCAAAGCAAATTATAAGTAAAAGACCCAAAGTAATCCCGTTTTTCTGGCTATTCATATTGGTCGCAGGTTTGATGGAGTTTTTAAATATAAAGTTTTTGTTTTAAGCAAAGGATGTTGACAAGTTCATTGCCTGCATCTTCGATCGTACCTTCGTTTTGTATCCTGGTACAATTATCGAGGTCTGCACTTATTTCTGCTGTCCGCGCAATGCGCTTTTCAATTTCAGCAGCATTTTCGCGGCCGCGGCCAGTAAGGCGCTCGTTGATGGTTGCGGGGCTTGCCTCAACTAAAATAACCCGCATATCCGGGTAAAGTTGCCGGGCAACCGGCAGATATTGCCGCGAGCCGTTTACCACAACATTGAAGCCCTTCTCAAGCCAGTTGTTTATTTCTGCACCTATACCATAGTATTGTTCATGGCTTTCCCAATACAGGGCAAACAAATTCTGGTTAATTCTTGAACTAAACTCGTCCTTACTTAAATAAACATGGTTCTCATTACCGGTAAAGGGCGGCCGCGTGATATACCGGTGGGCGAAAATTACAGGCTCCGATCCATTGATGGCGGTGCGGGCATAATTCATCAGCGTATCTTTTCCCGCTCCCGAAGCGCCGATAACGTAAAATAGTGTGCTCATATTCAGGTTAAATTTTATTTAATGTAAAGTGTTTGGCGATTGACAAATAGTGAAAGAGGGAAGATTTTAAAGCTTGGGCAGTGCGAT
>Ga0206794_1036_pt1 | contig 39355 bp, 31 predicted proteins | sample Alteio_BWOrgCont_70_FD_152877 | JGI IMG/M metagenome (GOLD analysis project Ga0206794, IMG submission 152877) | Enriched cells from forest soil in Barre Woods Harvard Forest LTER site, Petersham, Massachusetts, United States -... | ecosystem: Environmental > Terrestrial > Soil > Temperate forest >...
GGTGCGGGAATGAGATCCGTGTTCATGCGCCAATGCTGCCGGGCTTTTTGGCAAAAGTATAATCACTCACGGCACTCACGGCATTCACGACAGGTATTTTTTCGATCCTGGAGGCATTTTGGAAAACGTGGGGACTTGGGCGCAACCGCGGCCTGCGGGGCCGCAACCAAAATGAGACCGGGAATGGAAGCCAATGAACGAAGTGAATCCCCGCAGTGGGGTTTCGGACGACGAAAAGGACCATTTCGTGTTCATGCCCTTATCATGCCGGGCTTTTGGGGAGAGGTATAGGCACTCACCCACATTCAACCGCACTCACCGCAGGTATTTTTTCAATCGGCGGGGCGAAATCAGCGGTGGCGAAGCCCGAAGGGATGAGGAGGGCGAAGAAACAAAGGAAGAGTTTCATGAGGAGGAGTCGTTTGGGGCGGGTTGAGCAGCGTGGCGATCAATGGGGGAACTGCGATCCGAGGTGCTCGAACAGACGCAGGGCATCGCGATAGACCGCCTTTTGCAGGGAGAGCGGGTGGGCGTGTGCCTGGACGTCGAGTTCCTCCGGGGTTTCGCCGTCGAAGTGCATCATCCATCCGGTGGCCGTTTTGCGGGAAGCAGTGAGGAACGTTTCCAGTTCGGCGGGGGTGCAACTCAGCGGGAATGTTTCCTCGATGACGATGGGCTTGCCGACGGCGCATTTTTGCAATGCTTCCAGGGCTTCGCCGGGGAGCTTGGAATCCGGGTAAAGATGCACGCTGATGAAATCCAATTCCGGGGCGATGCGTTCGGGAACGAAGCCGGAGAGGTGGTGCCACTGGCGGGACCAAGGGAGCAGGCCGACGGTGACGAGGTGCGATTTGTCGTGCGTATGGATGGCTGCGGTCATGCGCTGAATCCACGTGACGGCGATGTCCTCGCGATGGCGGCCCGCGGGGTCGAGAGCGATGAATTGCACGAAATCGTAGCCGCCGAAGAGTTTGCCGGAGCGCCATTGCCCGGCCACACGCTTTTCTCCGGGAACTATGGGCTCGTTGATGAGGTCGTAGCAGAATACGGCGGGGCTGGCGGCACACGTGTCCGCGACCGCGGACCAGAAATTGGCCTGGGCATTCCAGCGCCCGGCTTCGTCGAGCGCGTCGTACCACGCCGGAGTATCGGCGGGCCGATAACAGGCGAGGCCAGTAAGATCGAGATAGAGGCCCGTCTTTTCCGCGAAGTGCAGGAGCTTCGAGAGGTTGGTGAATGCAGTGCGATTCGGAGCGTCGGGCGCGGTCATGAATTTGCCGGATTGCAGATGCACGCGGACGACATCCGCGCCGATCTGTTTCATTCGGTCAAAATCGTTTGCGACCGTCTCCCAGTCGTCGTTCCAGAAATCCTCGATCAACCTGCCGTCGTGGCCATAGTTCAAGCCCCACGGAAGAAATGGGGTCTTCGATTCAGCGGTTTGGAAGCCGTGGCCATCGCCGGAGATTTCAATGCGCTCGAGAGTTTTCGCTGTCGCGCGTTCCGGTTGCTCCGCAAGCAGAGGCGCACCCGGAATCGCGCCGAGAAAGAGTAAGAACAAAACGAGGATTTGTTTCACGAAAGGGGCGATCCTTTGGCAACGGATCTTGATTCAGAGGAAAGCACCGACGGCGCGCCGCGAGCCAGCCTAGGGCAACGCCTTGGGTCACCGCGTGGCGGCATCATGAGCCCTTAAGGACTTCCGGTTTCTCATGACGAATACCTAGGGCTACGCAATCCGCAGCCGGGTGGGAGGCCGCTAGAACACCATGAATAGCTTGACGGCTTCCTGCCGGGTTCGGCTCTCATGTCTTCAATTATCATACTTTCGTGTGCAGCAGAGGATTCGGGCTGCTCGTCACAGCCATGATCTTTCTGTGCAGGTCGACAAATAGGTCGTCGATATTGCGATAAATCGCAGCCGCTTTCCTCTTCTTAGCTTTCACCCCTTTTTCGTCGTCGTTCGCCTTGAAATGCGCGATATCACCAAGCACGACATTATACGAGATCGCACCGTTCTTGAAATCGTGGATTTCCTTCGTGGATCCTTCCGTATCAAAAAATAATCGGTTTTTGAAAAGTGTATTCTCGAGTTCCAAGACATTGGTTGCGAAACTATCGGCACTCGTCTTGTTGGCATCAATCACGTCGGAAGACGTGTCCCGAGCCAAATTCTTGATCCTGTAGGCTAGTTCCACGATTTCGGAATACACCTCCAGTCTCTTGCGTGCCAATTCCTTTTGTTCGTCCCGTTGTATGTCCAGCGCAATCTTAAGACGTTCCGCCTGTGCTGCAAATGTACTTTTGATTTTTTCGGTTTCTATTTGCAGTTTGCGATCAAGCAAATGCTGATAGTACATCTTCAGAATGAAGGTGGCGAGGCCGGACACCGTTGCGGATGTAACTAAAACGAGAAAAAGATCGCTTAAAGGCATCGTCAAATTCCCAATATGTCCCTAAACACCAGTGACTGGATGCGCTTCGTGCCATCGTCGCCGGAGAAAAGGTCTTCTGGAATGGCAAGGTTCTGCTTTGCTTGATAGCCAAAACGCACATTGGGAAAGCGGCTGCGTAACTCGCGCACTAGATCCTCATACCAAGTAATGTTCCGCTGAAACGCGAGTCCAGTGTGAAAGAGAACATATTCTGGCCTGAACTCGGTGATACGTGCCCTCAATCGCTCACTGAATTCCGCCCTGTTCATTTCGGATTCAGTTGTTGCTTGCATGCCGATAGCGTAAACATATTCCAAGCGGAACTCCTGCATTCTAGGACTGGCTGTGAGCAGTTCATGCCTGCCGATCGTAATTTCGTCTTCAACCGACTCTACAATAAGCAATCTCTGGTGCAATTCGTTGCGGACACTCTGGGCGGTCGCATCGCTCGCCTTCAATAAACTTATGACCTCTGCCGAAGTCGTTGTCTGTCTGAGCTTTTCAATGAGTGGGCGATTACGGCGAAAGATTGCGAATAATCTTCCCACATAGCCCATGTAGGTGTTGGGCGCATCGATGGCAGCAATGATTAAGGCAATCACGTGTTTGCGGTCTTTTTGGGACGGCCACTCGATACCACGCTCGTAAACGCCCACAGCCAGCATAATCACGGGGCCGTCCTTCACCCGAGCGTGAATATATGCAAAACCGTCACTGGAGACGTTGACTCTTTCACTCCACACGCCCACCAATTTCCTGAGCTCCGCAGTGTCCATCCCCCCATATTTGCTGGCGACCGCGGTCAATTCGCCAATCGCAAGCTCCCTTGTGGCGTGATTGCGGTTGACAACTATCATTTCTCTGAGGAGCAGATTGTTGAGTTGGCATTCGCGTCCTTCACCGGGGAGACGAGGTGGCGCCGGTTCCGCCTGGCCAGTCTCTATGATTTTGGCTATCCCATCGACAACTTCGGAGTCGGTGCGACTCTCAAGAAAGCAAACACGGATCCATGCATCAACCTTGGCGAGGTTCTGCAACATTGCAGCCATGAGGTCACAGAGCGCTTTGCTCTGATCTCCAAATGCGGTCACCGTCACAGGCGTTCCTGCTGGGGGTGTGAACGCAAGAATATCAAACTTCACCCAATCTTCGTTGGAGGACAGATCAAAAGTCAGGTCACCGGCCGTCGAGTGCGTGTAATGCAGGTGCATCGTACATGCGTAGTGTTTGGCGAGTCGCGGTAATACCTCCACGATGGCTCCATGCAAGTTGGCAGTTACTGGGACCGTGATTGTTGTTGTGACCGACGAGGCCGATGGCGGAGTGACGGGCTTGCAGTCCCGGATTTTCTCGTCAACACGCTTCATGACGAGATGCCTCATGGGGTCAGGATTGTCGCGAGCAATAGAAGATAAGAACGCGGCAATGTCTTCTTTCATAGCCGCTGGCGACTGACTTTTAGTATTACCGTAGAGAATCTGTAAGTTTTCGAGGATTCCCTTAAGAAAGCAGGCAGCAAGATGTTCAGTCGGACCCTCTGTGGTAATCTGTATCCGTTCGCCGGAGAGAAGACATGCTTGCGAGAGCTGCAAGTATTTTTTGGGGTCGATCTTTCGGAGCGAAAGGTCGACGGTGGGCCCACGATCGATAACAAACTTTGTCTCGGGAAACAGATCGCAAATTTGCTTAATAATATGCGACGGCCGGTAGTGAATGTAATCTTCACAACGGATAGTGGCGTCTATTCGGATCATTGGAATAGTTGTCTCGACCGGGGGATGATGTTGCTATTTGCGCTAGAAATCGACGCCTTCAAGAGTGCGACGTATCAGGGCGGCATCATTCGCGATCTTCTTTGTAAGCTTTTCCGCCTGTTCCAGATATTGCGGCCAAGTACCCTCGTGGAACGGATCACTCTGGGCGGCTTCTTCGAGAAGAAGGAGAAGAGGATCGAAATGCCCACCACACCTGAGAGCGGGTGCTAACACTGCCGGAATACTGGCGGAATGGGCAGTGACAAACGTCCCGAGCCGTTGCGAAAGAACCCGAAGCTCTGCGAACCGTGGCCCGCGATAGAACTCAGAAAGTGCGGCGTCATCGAGCAGCAAGCGGAAGTGGTCCATGAGAGCGGCAGCTGCTTTGGCTGCTTCGTCGCTAATAATAAGCAAGTCGTGAAGCATAGCTAGCTTGATCCGCGAGGTGCATGTTGTTCTCGAATTTTTACCCAGCCAACTCACGTCACTCTATTCTGAATTACCAGCGTTTCACAAGAGCGAAAAGCAAGGCTCGTTCTGGTGCTTACTTCTTCTCCGGCAGGTCGACCTGTTGGTGGCCCATGAGGTAGGCGAAGAGGTTGATGTTTTGCTCGGGGGTGAAGGCGGTGAGGATGCCTTCGGGCATCATGGATAACGGGCTTTCGTCGATCTTGACGATTTCGGAGCGCTCGACGGTTTGGGTGTCGGTCATGGTGCGGACGGTGAGGGTGCGGTCGGTTTTTGTCGGGATCATGCCGGCGAGGACGCGGCCGTCCTTGAGGGTGATGATGGACATGCGGAAGTCCGGGGCGACGACGGCGCTGGGGTCGGCGATGTTTTCGAGGAGGTAGTCGAGGTTGTCGCGATTGGCGCCGGTGAGGTCGGGGCCGATCTTGCCGCCTTCGCCGTAGAGGGTGTGGCAGGTGGCGCAGATGCCGGCGAAGACGGCGCGGCCAGCGCGCGGGTCGGCCTTGGCGAGGGCTTCGGGGGTGAGGATGGTGCGCAGCTTGGCGATGAGTTGCTTAATGCCCTCGGGGCTTTCGCGCAGGTCGCCCCAGACTTCCTTGAGGCGGTCGTTGAGGGCGGTGTCGCCGAGGTTGTGGATCTGGCGGGCCTCGAAGGCGGTGACGGCAGTGCGCGGAATCTTGCCGGCGGCGATGGCGTCGAGGAGGGCGTTTGCCCATGCGGGACGGCTGACGAGGACGCTGATGCATTGCGGGCGCTCGGGGAGGAAGAACTTCGTGTAGGCGCCGGCGATCTTTTTTCCGAGGGCGGGGTCGTTTTCCAAGGCGAGGCCACGGACGGCGACGGCATTGAGGTAGCGCTCGTTGAGCAGACCCTCGCAAATCTGGCGCAGGTCTGGCGGGCGCGCGTCGACGAGAGTTTTGAGGGAGGCCACACGGGCGGCGAGGTCGGCGTTTTTGTCGAGGGCGACGCGCTTCACTTCATCGAGGGCGCGGCCATCGCCGAAGAGTGCGCCGAGGCTGCGCGCCTGGTCGGCGAGCGAGGGGTCGAGTTTCGCGGTGAGGGCGTCCCATGTGGCGGGCTTGGGCGCCTTGCGCCAGCCGGTGAAGGCGTCGTTCAGGCCGCCAATGATGTCGGCCTGGAAGGCGGCGGGCTTCGCGGCGGTGAGCTTGAGGAGGTCGTTCAGCGGGGCGGGATTTTTCTCCACGTCCTCGGCGATGCGGCGGGCGATGTAACGGCGGGTGAGCGGCCAGGCGCAGCCGTCGGCGAGCGCGGGCAGTGCGGCGAGATCGGCATCGGCGGTGGGGATGAGGCCGTACCAGACGAGCATGGGCAGGTTGTGATCGTTCGCGTCTTCAGCATGCGCAAGGAGCGGAGCAGCGAGCGCCGGGCGGTTGGCCGGGGCGAGGCGCTGGAGGAGCGAAGCGAGCGTGAGGCGGACGAGCCCAGATTGGTCTTCGCGGGCCAGCAGGGCAAAAGTAGCCAGTAGATCGGCGGGCGGGCGGATCTCGCCACCGGACGGACGCTTGCTCATACAGGTATCGAGCGGCCATGAGTCAGTCAGGAGCCGAATGGCCCAGGTGCGAATGTGCTCGTCCGGATCATTAAGAAGCGAACGCAGGATCGCGTCGTCCGCGCCACCGATAAGACGCAGCGTCCACAGCGCGCGCAAACGGAGGGACGGGTCCTTCCCACTGTCGAGTTCCTTGAGGAGAATTTCGCGGGCAGGAACAAGCTCCTTCGTATCGGTGGGAGTGTTTACTTCAGCCGAGAAAGTGAACGTCGCCCAAAAGACCTTGTCTTGCAGAAGCCGGCTCGCTTGTTGCGCGTACCAAACGTTCGTGGAGCGGTGCAGATTTGCCAATTCGGCGATTGAAAGCTTGCTGATGTCCCATTGCGCGGGCGGCGTTTTCACCCCGCCGTCGTAGGTGATCTTATAGATGCGGCCGCTGGTGCGGTTGATGCCGTCGCGGTCATGGCACTCGCCGGTGTCGCTCCAGTCGAGGACAAAGACGCCGCCATCCGGGCCGGTGGCGAGGTCGATGCCGCGGAACCATGGGTCGCCGAAGAAGAAGCAATCGGGACCACGCTTGCCGACGTAGCCGCTGCCGGTGCGGTCGAGGATCTCGGTGTTGAAGCGGCGGCCGTGGAAATTGATGGTGAAGAGCTTGTCGCGGTATTCGGCGGGCCAGTTGTCGGCCTGGTAGATGACTTCGCCGCAATGGGCGTGGCCGCCGCCGAGGTCATTGGCCGCGCCGTCGCGCGAGGCCTGCCAGCCCTTGCCGGTGTCGAAGTGGAAATGGTCGGCGTGCTGGTCGATCTGACCATAGGCGTGCGGGTTGGGATCGAGCGTGGAGGAGCGGACGTAGTGCGCGCCGGTGATGCTGTGCCAGAGGTGGCCGTTGACCGTGTTGATGAAGAAGAGTTCGCCGAACTTGTCCCAGTCGTGGCCCCAGGGGTTGGTAGTGCCGGTGCAGAGGTTTTCGAAGACCTTGGTGTGGAGATTGTAGCGCCACATGCCGCCGCGCAGGGGGATGCGCTGGTCAGCCGGGGTGCCGGGGACGCCGATGTCGCCGGGGGCGGAGCCGCCGCAGCGGCCGTAGAGCCAGCCATCCGGCCCCCATTTCAGGCCATTGGCGAAATTGTGATAGCTGCCTTCCCAAGGCACGGTGAAGCCATCGAGGACGACCTGCGGGGTGCCGCCGGAAAGGCCGCTGGCGTCTTTATCGGGGATGAAAAGGAGTTGCGGCGGGCAGATCGCCCAGACGCCTTTGTCGCCGCGCACGATGCCGGTGAGCATTTGCAGCGAATCATCATAGACCGTGCGCTTGGTGAAATGGCCTTCGCCGGTGCTGTCCTCGAAGATGAGGATGCGGTCGCGCAGCTTCGTCTCGAATTTCGTTTTCGCATCGGCGTAGGTGTAGTTTTCCGCGATCCAGAGCCGGCCCTGCGGGTCGAAGGACATGGCGATGGGGTTCTGGACGTCGGGCTCGGCGGCGAAGACGGTGGCCTTGAAGCCGGGCGGGAGGGTGAGCTTGGCGAGCGCTTCCGTGGCGGAGATGGGCGCGGCGTTGTCCTTGGTGGTGTTGTAGGGCTGGGGAAAGTCGGCGGCGCGCAGAGTGACGGTCAGAGCCAGGAGAAGAGCGAAGATGCGAGGCATGGGAAGAATAGGAAGAGATGGGAAGAATGGGATGCGGAAGGCGGCTCGCAATGTCAAATCGACCGGGAGGGCTCTTCGTTAGGGGAGATGAGCGTGGGCACGGCTTCGCAGGACTCGCGCCAGCCGGGGAAGTTCCAGGTATTCGGGAAGCTGGCGCACTGCCTAGGCTTCACGGCTTGGATGCGGCAATCGCGGCCGTCGAGGAAGATGCACTCGTGATTGTAAGTGCCATCGGGGACGGGGCCCTTGTCGATCAGGGCGAGGCCGTCGCGACTGGGGCGCAGGCGGGTGTAGTGTTGGATGAAATCGTGCTCGCTGAGGCCAAGGAAACGGGCGATCCCGCCGATTTCGGATTCCTCGAGGCGGACGAAACCGGGCCAGCGGCAACAGTTGGTGCAGCGCTGGCATTGGTAGTGGATCTCGAGGGGCATGGGTGGACCTGGTATGGAGTGCTTTCCTCACGTTGTCATGCTGAGCGGAACGAAGCATCTCTGATTTTCGCCCGGTTTCTGGCTCGGGTCGCTTCATTGGCATGCCGAGTTTTCTAAGAAAGGCAGAGATCAGCTCGCCCACCCACCTTCCTCCCTATTCCCCTCCGCCGCCTCGGAGGTTCTTCGCTGCGCTCAGAATGACGGGCTTTTTTGGAAACCTGCCACCTGCCCCTCGCGCCCCCGTTGACACAAAGCTTCGAACCAGCCAACACTTCCCGCCCCGCATGAAAACCCCGACGCTCCTTCTTCTTGCCTCCCTTGCCACTCCTCTCGCCGCCATGGCTGCGGTCGATTTCGAAAAAGACATCAAGCCGATCCTCGAAAACAATTGCGTCCGCTGCCACAACCCGAAAGGGACGGAATTTGAAAAGGGCGACACGGACCTGAATCTCTCAACCAAGGAAACGGCGTTCGAATCGAAGTCGACGATCGTCGCGGGCAATGCGGAGAAGAGCAAACTCTACACGACTACGGTGCTGCCGGATGACGCGAAGAAGCTGATGCCGCCGCGGAACAAGGTGACGAATGCGCTGGAGCGGTTGACCAAGGAGGAGACGGAACTGGTCAAGACGTGGATCAACGAAGGCGCGACCTGGCCGGATGGCTTGACGCTGACCGCGCGGAAGAAGGAAGTCGCGACGGCGGGTTCCGCTGCGGAGATGGACCTGGTGACGAAGATCATCGCCCAGATCAATGCCAGCGCCGGGCCGTCGGATGAAAAGGGCATGCAGGCTTACAACAACACCATCCCGGGCTCGGACATCAGCTACGACATGGTGCCGATTCCCGGCGGCAAATTCAAGATGGGCAGCCCGGACAACGAACCCGGCCACAAGCCCGATGAATCGCCGGTGCACGACGTGCAGATCTCGCCGTTCTGGATGGAGAAGTGCACCGTAACCTGGAACGAGTTCGAGCTCTTCATGTATCCCAACGAGGAGAAGAAGGCGCGCGAAACGAAGAAGCTCGACCCCGCGCTGAATGCGCTGACCGATGCGGTCACGCACCCCACGCAGCCGTATGTGGAAATGAGCTTCGGCATGGGCAAGGACGGCTATCCCGCGATCTCCATGACCCAGCACGCGGCCAACAAATATTGTGAATGGCTGAGCGCCAAGACCGGCCACTTCTATCGCCTGCCCACCGAGGCGGAATGGGAATACGCCGCCCGCGCCGGCACGACGACCGCCTATTACTGGGGCGATGACGCGAGCCAGATCGGCGACTACTGCTGGTATGGCAAAAACTCGGACTTCAAGTACCAGAAGGTCGGCAAGAAGAAGCCGAATCCCTGGGGCCTCTACGATATGCTCGGCAACGTGATCCAGTGGACGCTCGATCAATACGATCCTAATTTCTACGCCAAGTCGCCCGCGGTCGACCCCTGGAACAAGTCGACCAAGCCGTATCCGCAGGTCGCACGCGGCGGTTCGTGGGATGACGATGATGTGGTGAAGTTGCGCGTCGCCAACCGCCGCGCTTCCGATTCGTCGTGGAAAATTCAAGACCCGCAGCTCCCGAAGAGCGTGTGGTATCACACCGACGCCCAGTTCCTCGGCTTCCGCATCGTGCGCCCGCTGAAGGTGCCGACCCCGGAGGAGGCCTACGGCTACTGGAACAGCGGCGTGGAAAAAGATAATCCCGCGCTCAGCAAAGCAGAGTAGATTGCTACATGGCTTACACCGATCTCTGGCACTGCAAAAAGTGCGGCACCATGCCGGAGATCCTGATGCGGGGAAAAAACTTCCTCATCCGCTGCAACGTCTGCAATTCGGATAAAGCCAGCGTGTATGCCAACAATATCGACGAAGCGGTAAACGTCTGGAACAAGCGCAACAAGCCCTCCACGCCCGGCATTTTTGAACGCTTGCGCGGTTTGTTTCGTCGCAGCTAGAGCGTGCCGCCAAAGCTTTTTGCCGCCACGCGATTAAGAACTCGTAGCCAAAGCGCGCCCAGCCCCTCTAGGCTCTCTCTCCCACCTCCAAAACTCCACATGAATAAACCATCCCAGATCATCCTCCCGGAGGCTTTTAGCCGCCGGAGTTTCCTCAAGACCACTTCCATGGCCAGCGGCGCCCTTCTCGGCGCGCTGTCCGCCGAACGCTACGCGCACGCCGCGGGCAACTCGGATGAAATCAAGATCGCCATGGTCGGCTGCGGTGGCCGCGGTTCCGGCGCGGCGGGCCAGGCGCTCAGCACCTACCCCATCGGCCCGGTGAAACTCATCGCCATGGCGGACATTCATCCCGACCGCCTGGAAAGCTCGCTGAGCAATTTGCAGAAGACCCACGCCGAGCGCGTCGACGTCCCCAAGGAGCGCCAATTCATCGGCTTCGACGCTTACAAGAAAGCCATCGAACTGGCCGACGTCGTCATCCTCTCCACGCCTCCCGGGTTCCGCCCGATGATGTTTGAAGAGGCCGTCAAGCAGGGCAAAAACATCTTCATGGAAAAGCCCGTGGCCACCGACGCCGCCGGTGTCCGCAAGGTGCTCGCCGCCGCCGAGGAAGCGAAGAAGAAGAACCTCAAAGTCGCAGTCGGCCTCCAGCGCCATCACCAGGCCGGTTACATCGAGACGATCAAGCGCCTGCACGACGGCCAGATCGGCGACATCGTCTCCATGCGCGCCTACTGGAACGGCAATCGCCCGTGGCAAAAGAAGCGCGCCGATCTCGAGAAGAGCCCGCTCTACGGCCGCCCGCTCACCGAAATGGAATACCAGCTCCGCAATTGGTACTACTTCACCTGGATCGGCGGCGATCACATCGTCGAGCAGCACATCCACAACATCGACGTCATCAACTGGGTGAAGAACGGTCACCCGGTCAAGGCCCGCGCCATGGGCGGCCGCGAGATCAATCACGGCGGGGCCGACGACGGCATCATCTACGATCACTTCGCCGTGCAGTTCGATTACGAGGACGGCTCCACCTCCTACAGCGAAGCCCGCCATCAGCCCGGCTGCTGGAACAGCGTGAGCGAAGCCGTAGTCGGCACGAAGGGCCGTTGCGACGTCAACAAGTACCAGATGTTCGTCACCGGCGGCGACAACTGGCGCTACAAGGTCGAAGGCGCCAAGGACCCCTACCAGCAGGAGCACGACGACCTCTTCACCGCGATCCGCGAAAACAAGGATTACAACGAAGCGCAGTACGGCGCCGAGAGCACCATGACCGCGATCCTCGGCCGCATGGCGGCGTATTCCGGCAAGGAAATCGAATGGGACAAGGCGCTCGCCTCGGAGATCGAACTGCTGCCCGAGAAGCTCGCTTGGGACGCCAACCCAAAGATCATGCCCGGCCCCGACGGCCTCTACCAGCGCGCCGTCCCCGGCGAGACGCAAGTCATCTAAACGGCCTTCGCGCTTGAATTCACCGCGCCCCGTTTCCTCGCCACGGCTGAGGAAGCGGGGCGCGTTTCTTTTTCCGCATGGCTTCCGCTGCGCGGTACGAAAGGCGGAGTGACATTCCTATTCACAGTCATCCTGAGCGGAGTGTAACGCAGTCGAAGGATCCCGTGGCATACGAGCGGTGACCGCCGGCTTATTCGACGGGGTTCTTCGACTGCGTTACACTCCGCTCAGAATGACAGCGAGATAAAGCGCCTCTTCAATTCCCCGCCGGCTGCATCTTCGGCACATCCTTCCACCGTGCCGACTCGGTCAGTTCCACCTTCTCCCCCGGCTTGCGCACCACATGCGCCGCGGCGCCAGGCGTGGCCTCCACCAGCTTCATCCCCTTCTCCGGGCCGAGCACGCTGATCGACGTGGTCAGTCCGTTGGCCGTCATGCAATCGGGCGCCACGACCGTGACGAGGCTGTGGTCGGTCAGACCGATGCCGGTGTGCGGATTGACGATGTGCGAATAGCGCACGCCGTCGATCTCCACGCGCTGGAACATATCGCCGCTGGTCGCGATGCTGTAGTTCTTCAAATAAATCACCACCGGCGCCGGCGCCCCCTCGGCATCGAGCGCCGCGATCTCGATCCGCCAGCCGGGCTGGTCGGGCGGCGCATCGGTCGCCGTCATGTCGCCGCTGCCGCCGATCAGTGCGCGGGTGATGCCGTGCTGCTTGAGCACGCCGATCGCCTGGTCGATGGCGTAATTCTTGGCAATCGCGCCAAGATCAAGGCGCATTTCCGGCACGAGCAATTCCGCGGTGCGATGTTCCGGGTTGAGCTTCAGGTTCTGGTAGCCCACGCGCGCCTTCATCTCGGCAATCAGCTCCGGCGTCGGCAACTCCTGCTTATGCCGCGCCCGGCGCCAGAGGTTCACGAGCGGCCCCACCGTGATATCAAAAGCCCCGTCGCTCATCTTCGCAAAGTCCTGCGCCCGCGTGAGCACATTCCACAGGTCGGTGCTCACCGGCACCGCCTTCCCCTGCCCCGAGCTCTGCGAGAGCCGGCTCAGTTCCGAGTCGCTGTCGTAATCGCTCAGGATGCTGTTCAGCACCGCGATGCGGTCGTAAGCCGCATCGGCGGCCGCCTTCGCGGTGGCCTCGTCCGGGGCATACATCGAGACGCGGAAAGGCAGGCCCATTTCCGCTTTTTCATAAACGAACTTCTGCAGCGACTCGTCGGCCGCGTGCAAGGGGTTCAGGAGGAGACAGAAGGCGGCCGCAGCCGCAATGAGAATACGCACGGGTTATACACCCGTCGTCTCATCCTTCAGCAAAGTCACGCCTGTAATGCGCCAATTCCCATCATCCCGCCGCAGCGTGTAGCGGTAGTCGATCGGCTCGGCGTTCGCGCTGAAAATCCGCACATTGATCACCGCATCATCGCCGTTGTCCATCGCGAGCCCGAACCGCGCCGAAGTGGAATGGGCGATCGCCGGAAACCCGAGCCGCACTATCCGTTCGAAGGTCTGGACCGTCATTTGCCCCTGAAAATCCGCGTGCGAAAAACGGAAGGCCGCGGTGTAGTCGTCGTGGCGGAAGGCGTCGAGTTGCGTGCTGATCACCGTGCGCAGGGCATCCTTCACCGGCACCGCACTGGGCACCAAGTCGCGAGGTAAATCCTCCCCCACCGCCGCGATCAACGGCAGAAACACGAGTACGAGCAGAAGGATCCAGCGCGTTTTCATGCAGAACGATTCGCCCAGTATACACCCTTTGGATTCATGCGCCAGTAGAGGGCGTCTGAAAAATGGGTTGGGGTCGCGTGGCTCGGCTTTTTGGCTTGGGCAAGGCGCGACGAAGGAGCATACCCGCTGTGGTCTGTGACTGAGGAGCAACGCCGTCCCAAGCCAAAAAGCCGCGCCACCCTCCGGGCGAGAGAGCTTTGGGCCGTCTGGCCGCGTTGCTTGCTCCTTACAGCCCGCTGCGGGGATGCTCGTCGCTCGCGCCTTGCCATACGGCCCAAAGCTCTCTCGCGCGACCCCAACCCATTTTTCAGACGCCCTCTTGGGTTTTTGGAGGAAAACTTGCCGCGCGATTCTGAACAACCCAGACTCCGGCCTGTCTCAACACCCCGAATGAAGCTCGCCCCACTCGCGGCCGCCTGCGCCGCACTCGTTTTGCCCCTGGCCGCGGTCGCGGCGGAAGAGGCTGCCCCCAAGCACATCGCCCTCAAGCCCATCCATTTCGTCGAGTACGACCTCGCGAATGGCTTGCACGTGATCCTGCACGAAAACCACGCCGCCCCGGTCATCAACACCTACATGCTCTATCACGTGGGCAGCAAAAACGAGCGCGCCGATCGCACCGGCTTCGCCCATTTCTTCGAGCACCTCATGTTCGAGGGCAGCGACAACATTCCTCGCGGCAAGATCGACAAATATATCTCCGGCGCCGGCGGCAACCTCAATGCCAGCACGTCCTTCGACCAGACCGATTACTTCTTCAACGTCCCCAGCAACCAGCTCAAGCTCGCCCTCTGGATCGAGAGCGAACGCATGATGCACTCCAAGGTGGACGAAATCGGCGTCGAAACCCAGCGCAAGGTCGTGAAGGAGGAAAAGCGGATGCGCTACGACAACCAGCCCTACGGCTCGCTCTTCGAGGAACTGTCCAAGCTGGTCTTCGCCGGCACGCCTTACTCCTGGGTGCCCATCGGTTCCGTGCAATACATCGACCAGGCGAAGATCGAGGAGTTCCGCGATTTCTATCACACCTATTACCTGCCGAATAACGCCACCTTCGCCATCGCCGGCGACTTCAATCTCGAGGAGACGAAGAAGCTCGTGGAAGAGTATTTCGGCCCGATCCCGCGCGGACCGGAAATCAAGCGCCCCGAGTTCACCCTCACGCCGCCTAATGGCCCGGTGAAGCACGACGTGGTGAAGCAAAACACCCCGCTCAACGCCACCATGCACGCCTGGCACGCGGTGCCGGAAACGGACCCGGACGCCTACGCGCTGGATCTGCTCGGCAGCATCCTCAGCACCGGCCGCAGCTCGCGGCTCTACAAGCGCCTCGTGGAAAAGGAACAGGCCGCGCTGAACGTCGAGGCCTTTCCCTTCCTGCTGGAAAATGCCGGCATGCTCGGCGTCTTCGCCACCGGCCAGCAAGGCGTAACGCTCGAGCAACTCGACGCGCTCATCGATGACGAGGTTGAGAAGATCAAGGCCGAGGGCGTGACTGAAGAGGAATTCCGCAAGGCCCTCAATCAACAGGAAGCCGAGTTCGCGAGCAACTTCGGGACAATGTCCGCGCGCGCCAAGAATCTCGCCCACTACCACATGTTCTACGGCGACACGAACCTCATCAACACCGACCTCGACCGCTACTTCGCCCTGAAGCGCGAGGACATCCAGCGCGTCGCGAAAAAGTATCTCACCAAGGATGGTGTCTATATCCTGCGCTACCCCGCCGCCGGAGAGCCTCCTGCCGCACCGGTCTCCAACGCTCCCGGCGCCGCCGCCAAATAACTTTCGTTTTTCCGGACCTCATGAAAAAGCTCCTCTCCCTCTTCCTCGCCGGCCTCGCCGTCACCGCCTTTGCCGACATCGATCGCACCAAAAAACCAGAGGCCGACCCGGCCCCGGCCGCTTCGTTCCCCGACTATCGCACCGAGGTATTGCCCAACGGCCTCAAGGTTTTCGTCATCGAAGATGACCGCAAGCCGACGATCACGCTGCGGATGGTCATCCGCAGCGGCTCCGCCGCCGACGGCACGAAAAAAGGCACGGCCAGCTTCGTCGCCGGCCTGCTCAATCGCGGCACGGAACGGCGCGATGCCGCGGCCTTCGCGCTCGAGACCGATTCCATCGGTGTGAAAGTGGAAGGCTCCAGCGGCCCGGACTCCATCTCCGTCGCCGCCGGCGGCCTCACGAAATACACGGACCAAATCCTCGACCTCTTCTCCGACGCCGTCCTGCATCCGATCTTCCCCGAGAAACAGTTCAACAAACTCCAGCGCCAGACCCTCTCTTCGCTCGAGGCAGAGAAGCAGGAACCATCCAGCCTCGCCGACAAGCTCGCGGGCAAGGTGGTTTACGGCGATTTCCCGTATGGCGACTACCTCAAGCCCGAGGACGTCGTCGCCCTGAATCACGACGCTCTCGCCGCCTTTCACAAGACCCACTTCCTGCCGAACAACGCCTCCCTGGCCGTGATCGGCGACGTCAAGGCCGACGACATTCTCCCGCTCATCAAAAAGGCCTTCGGCGACTGGCAAAAGGGCGAGGTGCCGGAGTTAAAGCTGCCGGAAATCCCGAAGATCCAGGGCCTCACCATCCATCTCGTCGATCGGCCCGGCTCCGTGCAATCGAACATCACCGTCCTGAACGACGCCCCGGCGCGGAACAACCCCGACCTGCCGGAACTCAACGTCATGAACGCCACCCTCGGCGGCGGCTTCAGCGGACGCCTCTTCCAGAACCTGCGCGAGAAGCACGGCTGGACCTACGGCTCGGTGTCGAACTTCGATTACCGCAAGCTGGCCGGCGCGTTTGAAGCCACCGCGGAGACGCGCAACGAAGTCACCGCCCCCGCCGTCGCCGAGATCCTCAAGGAAATGGCCCGCATTCGCGACGAACCCGCGGGCGAAGCGGAGATCGCCCTCCAGCGGCAATACAACGTGGGCAATTACCTGCTGAGCCTGGAAAATACCGGGCGCACCGCACAACGCGTCCAGGACATCGACCTCTACAACCTCGAGCCTGATTTCTACAAGAACTACGCCCACCGCATGAGCGTCACCACGCCACAGCAGGTCGAGGACCTGGCCAAAAAATACCTGAGCACGGAAAACGCCGCCATCGTCGTCGTGGGCGAGGCCAAGGAAATCCAGCCCGAGCTCGAAAAGATCGGAAAGGTCATCGTGTATGACCAGGAACTAAAACCGGTCACGAAGTGACCGCACCTATCCTTTACTCATAACCCTAAACTTAATCCAAACCCGCTCGGAAAGTAGGCAGAGAGACAACGAGCACGATGAAGATAAAGCGGCTCCCGAAAATAATTGCCGTAACGACGGAGAATCCCCCGCGAAGCGATCCAAATAAAAGCCTGTCATTCCGAGAGTGGAGCGGAGCGGAACCGAGGAATCTCTGACTTCCGCGGGCAGCGGTGGCGCGGAGCGCTGTGATCAACGGAAATGAATTTTGAGAACCGCTGTAACACTTAAATGGTCGCCGCTTCCTCTCACTATCGCGGCCGTCTCGCCCCATCCCCCACCGGCCACCTGCACCTTGGCCACGCCCGCACCTTCTGGACCGCCCAGCAACGCGCCGCAGCCGCGAACGGCACGCTCATCCTCCGCAACGACGACTTGGACGCCGCACGCTGCCGCCCTGAATTCGTCGCCGCGATGTATGAAGACCTGCGCTGGTTCGGCCTCCACTGGAGCGAAGGACCCGACATCGGCGGCCCGTACAAGCCCTACAACCAAAGCGAGCGCCTGCCGTATTACCTCGCGGCGGTTGAGCAATTGCGCGCGGGCGGGTTCATCTATCCCTGCACCTGTTCGCGGCAGGATGTATTGCGCGCGCTCACCGCGCCCCACGCCGGCGAGGAAGAACCGGTCTATCCCGGCACCTGCCGCGACGCTTGCCCAGATCGCCCTCGCACCGGCGTGAACTGGCGCTTCCGCATCACCGCTGGAGAAAGCATCACCTTCACCGACGGCGCCGTCGGCCCGCACACCGAAATCGCCGGCCGCGATTTCGGCGACTTCCTCGTCTGGCGCAAAGATGACCTGCCAAGCTACCAACTCGCCTGCACCGTCGACGACGACGCCATGCGCATCACCGAGGTCGTCCGCGGCGCGGATTTGCTCACCTCCACCTGCCGGCAACTCCTCCTCTACCGCGCACTCGGCCTGGCCGCCCCTGCCTTCTACCACTGCCCACTCGTCACCGACGAACACGGCCAGCGCCTCGCCAAACGCCACGACGCCCTCAGCCTGCGCACGTTGCGCGAGCGGGGCGCAAGCCCGGAATCTCTTCACCCCGCGTAAAACGTCCGACGCAATGCTGGGCCCGCGGCCGGCCCCCACCAACTTTTGTCATCCTGAGCGAAGCCGAAGGATCTCCAATATCCTGCCCGCATTTGACGTTCGCGTTTTGAGCGGATCTCCACGCTCAAGAGGAAAGGCAGACGATCAGCTCGCCCGCCCTGCCAACCCTTCTATTCCTGATCCGCCCCGTTTAATGCCCCGCACCCGCCGCCCCACCCGTCGCCTCCGCACTCTTCGGCGGATGAAACGCAAAGGCCAGCAGCAGCATCGCGAACAGCCCCGCATAGCACGGCACCAGGAACAGGTGCTTGAAGTCCGTCAGCCCGCCTTGCGTGTAAGTCTCCTGGATCAAGTGCGGGCAAATCGTATTCGCCACCAGCACCCCGATCCCCAGCACCATCACATTGAACAACCCTTGGGCACTCGCGCGCACGTCCTTCGGGAAATACGCATCGACGAAAATATAAACCGTCGCAAAGAAGAACGCGTAGCAAATGCCGTGGAGAATCTGCACCGCGACGATGAGCTGCCAGCTCTGTGGGAAGTACGAATACACCGCAAACCGCACCACGTGCCCGAGCGTCCCGATGATCATCGTCATCCGCCACCCCAGTTTCTTCAAAGTCATGCCCAACACCGCCATGGTGAGAATCTCCGCGACCTGCCCGATGCTCATCACCGGCATGATCCAGTTGCCCGGAATACCCACCCCGCCCGCCGACTGCGGAGTCGCGAGAAACGTTCCCGTCCAGTTGAAGTAGGCATTGAGCACGAACGAATCGACAAACGTCACGATCCACAGCACGAGCACAAAGGGATGCTTGAGCAGGCGGATCGCCTCCAGCCACGCGAGATTTTCCGCCGCACCCTCCGCCTTCTTCTTCGGCGGCGTATGCGGCAGCGTGAGGCTGAACGCCGCCAGGACCAGCGAGATGGTTCCCGAGACCACGTAAGTCCACCGCGTCGCCGCCTGCAACGCTTCGCCTTGCAACCCCGAGGCAAACACCGTTCCAAACCACGCCACCAGCCCCTGCGAATTCGCCTGATGCACCGCCGCCCAATCCACGAGGATGAACGTGAACGGCCACGCCACCGCAATCCACCCGATGGTCCCACCCATGCGAATGAGACCGAATTCCTTCTGCGGGTCCTTCACATTGGCAAAGGCGATCGAATTCGTGATCGAGAGCGTCGGCACATAGAGCAGGCAATGCACGAGCATCAGCAGGAAGAACGGCCAGAACGTCGTCACAAACCCGCATCCCAAAATCGCCAGACCCCCAACGAAGTGGCTGACCGCCAACACCTTCTCCGCGGCGAAATTGCGGTCCGCAAATTCATTGCTGAAGAAAAGCCCAATGATCGCCGCCACCGGAAAAGCATTGAGGATCAGGCTCTGCTGCCCCGGCGTAAAATGCAGCCCCGGCAAGTACCCGAAGATCAAAGGCAACCACGCCCCCCAGATGGCGAGTTCGAGCACCATCATGAGGAAAAGGCGAAAACGGGGGGAACTATTCATGGCGGGCAAGGGTGTAGAGGGCGTATCGGCAGGCGGCAAGCCTCGCAAGAAAAAATCATCGCTTTTGTTAAATACCTCCCTCTGCCATCATTTCTCTGTCACCTGCGCCCGCTCCGTGATGATCTTGTTTTTCCCGTTATTTACCGTTAGTCTCACCCCATGAGCACCGTGCAGGAAATTTTGTCCGCCATGGACAAACTCACCCCCGAGGAACTCCGCGTGGTCAAGATCGGCTTGGAATCACGGCTGGACGATGATGACGACCCCGCCTTGCATGCGGCCCTGCAGCAAGCCATTGCGGAAGCCGATGCACATCCTGGCACCGGCAAATCCATCGAAGAGGTACGAGCGCTAATGCCCCAATGGATTTCCAGGTCGAAGTCACAACCCCGGCTATAGCCGACCTTGCCGACATCGTTTCTTACGTTGCAGCGGATAATCCCACCGCAGCGGAAAAACTCGGCAACGCGCTATTGAATGCGGCCTTGGGCCTGATGGACGCGCCGTTCAAAGGCAGCCGTTATCCGCGACTTGCGGGTGTCCGAAAGCTGACGCTCAAACCCTACAAGATCTTTTACCGCGTGGATGAGAAGACCAAGGTGGTCGAAATACTCCGCTTCTGGCATTCCGCGCGGAACGAACCCGATCTTCGCTGAATCAAGCGTCGCATTGGAAAAATCTCGCGCAAAGCACCTCCGGCGACGCGTTCGTCGGACTTCAACCAGGCGTCACCGTAACCGAGACCGGCACCTCGCAGAGCACCGTACAGGTGAGCGATCGATACTCCGTCAACAACCCAGCTAATCCTCCGTGCAACTGTGGCGGCAGGGGGTGCATTGATCGCGGGAGCGATTACGGTGCTCTGGACCAGAGCACCCTGCCGTACAAATTAATTTGTACTCAAAATACGCGTATCCCACTTGACGAGGAGCGAACCTGCGCGACATTGCCGCCCTATTTTCACCTTGGATGAATCATTGATGAGCAGCGTGGCGCACCTCGCCCATCGTCGGCCCCTTGCCCACGCATCGGGGCCATTTTAACGTTGCCTTCACCCGCCGTTCATTTTCGGATGGCCAGCTTCAAATCCACCAATCCCGCGCCGCGTGGCACCACCACCGCGAGGCGCCCGCTGACGTAATGCCCGAAACCACTCTCAATCCCACAGCTCGCACTCCGGTCGAAGGAGGAGCGGGAAACAGCCGCGCCGGACTGGCCGCCGACGCCCTGGCCGCAGCCGCCTCGGTTGCCGTTCCCACCCGCTCCAGTGCGGGCAAAGCGCCCAATATTCTCTTTCCCACCGGCGATCCGGCCATCACCACCCAGGAGCCGGAATTCTTCCGCGATCTCAATCTCGACCAGATCGTCGACACGGTCACCAAGGGGCGCGAGGCGGCGAATCTGAAGCCTTTCTTCCATACCCCGCTCACCAATCTCGACCAAATCGCCTTCCGGCACGAGATCATGGCGGATCTGCAAAACGAGGCTTTCTTCAATGGACTCAAGGCATTCTCCGACAAGATGCTCGCCCTGCGCGACCGCATCGCCACGGAGAAATCGCTCCACTACCAATACCAAAAGGGGCGCACCCTCCTGCGCGCCGCGGAGCATTACGTGGAAGGCGTGGAAAATCTCCATCGCGCTCTTGCCGCCGCCCCCCTGCGCTCGCGCGGCCTCACGGCCTTCCGCGATTTCCTCGGGAAATATGTCGCCTCGCCCGATTTCAAGACGCTCGCCGATGATACCCGTTCGGTGCGCGATGGCCTCGCGGCGGTGCGCTACTGCGTGCTCATCCAGGACTCGAATATCACCGTGCGAAACTACGAGTCCGAGGGCGACTACAGCGCCGAGGTCGAGGAGGCGTTCGGCATTTTCAAGCACGCCGCGGTGAAGGATTACCACGTCGAATTCTCCGAAAACACTTCGATGAATCACGTGGAAGCTATGATCCTCGATTACGTCGCCAAGCTGAACCCAGCCGCCTTTGCCGCGCTCAACGGCTTCGCCACCAAGCATCCCACATTTGTCGACTCGGCCATCCTCGAGTTCGATCGCGGCATTCAGTTCTACGTCTCGTTTCTCGATTACGTGAGGGGCCTCGCCGCGCAGGGACTGCGATTCTGCTTCCCGGTCGTTTCCGAGACCTCAAAGGAAACGCTCAGCCGCGGTGGCTTCGACATCGCGCTGGCCAGCAAGCTGATCGCGTCCAATCAGCCGCCGGTCTGCAACGATTTCCATCTCACCGGCGCCGAGCGCATGATCGTCATCACCGGTCCCAACCAGGGCGGCAAGACCACCTTCGCCCGCGCTTTCGGCCAGCTCCACTACCTCGCCAGCATCGGCTGTCCGGTGCCCGGCACGGAAGTGCGCGTCGCCCTCGTCGATCGCGTCTTCACCCATTTCGACACCGAGGAAGACATTGCCAACCTGAGCGGCAAGCTGAAGGACGATCTCATCCGCATGCAGCGCATTCTCAGCCAGGCCACGCCGCGCAGCCTCGTCGTGATGAACGAAATCTTCGCCTCCACCACCTTGGATGACGCGATTTTCCTCGGCCGCGATATGCTCACGCGTTTCACCGCCCTCGACGTGCTCGGCGTCTGCGTGACCTTCCTCGATGAACTCTCCACGCTGAACGAGAAGGTCGTCAGCATGAGCGCTTCGATCGTGCCGGAGAACCCCACGCAGCGCACCTTCCGCATCACCCGCATGCCGGCCAGCGGCCTCGCCTACGCCCTGGCTCTCGCGGAAAAATATCACCTCACCTACGGCAGCCTGAAAGGCCGCATCACGAAATGAAAACTCATTTGCTTTACCGCGGGCGTGATTTCGACTGGGAACAGACGCCCCCTCCAAATCACGAAGCCCTCATCCAGGACCTCAATCTGGAAACCATTTTCAAAGGTATGGCGGGCAACGACCCGTTCCTCGCCGAGGCTGCCAAACGCGTCATGCTCGCCGGTGTCGGCGACGATATCGAGACGCTCCTCTTTCGCCAGTCAGTGCTGAAGGACTGCATCCAGAACAAGGCCATCGCGAGCAAGATCTACGACCTCGCCGTCGAGGCCAACGAACGCAAGCGCAAGCAGTGGTTCGGCGTCCTGAACAAGTCGCCCATCGGCATCCTCTCCGGGGCCATCGAACTGCTCCAGGTGCTCATGGAAATCCTCGGCAAGCTCCGCGCGCTCGGCCGCGAGAGTTCCAGCAAATTCCAGTCGGAAGGCTTCGTCACCTTTTTCAAGATGGTGGAATCGGAATTGCCGGACGAATACTTCGACCGCATCAAGGTTTACCTCCGCGACCTGAAATTCCCGGAAGGCATCCTCGTCAGCGCCGATCTCGGCGAAGCCGCGGAAAGCGCCCAGCACACCCTTCGCCGCAGCCAGCGCGCCAAAAGTGGCCTGCTCTCGCGCGTCTTCTCCGACAAGACACAGTCCTTTTCCTTCAAGATCAGCGACAAGGATGACGCCGGAGCCAAGGCCATCGGGGCTCTGCGCGATCGCGGTGTAAATCCGGTCTCCAATGCGGTCGCGCAATCCGCCGAGCACATCATGACTTTCTTCGCCATGCTGCGCTCGGAGCTGGGCTTCTACATCGGCGCGGCCAATCTCCACGCCACGCTCTCGCAGCAGAGCCAGCCGCTCTGCTTCCCCACGCCCGCTCCCGTCGGCAGCCTGAAACATTCCTTCACCGACCTCCGCGACATCTCGCTCGCCCTCACCGTCGGCAAGCAAATCACCGGCAACGACCTGAACGCCGACGGCAAGGAGCTGTTCATGATCACGGGCGCAAACCAGGGCGGCAAATCGACCTTCCTCCGCGCCACCGGCCTCGCGCAGATGATGATGCAATGCGGGATGTTCGTCACCGCCACGGCCTTCAGTTGCGCGCTGGTTCGCCACGTCTTCACCCACTTCACGCGTGAGGAAGACGTCACCATGAAGAGCGGCAAGTTCGACGAGGAACTGCGCCGCATGAGCACGATCATCGACAACATTTCCGCCGATTCGCTGATGCTCTTCAACGAATCCTTCGCCGCGACCAACGAGCGCGAAGGCTCCGAAATCGCGCGCCAGATCGTGCGCGCCTTGCTCGAGTCCAAGGTGAAGGTGTTCTTTGTAACACATCTCTACGAACTCTCGCACGGCTTCTGGAAAGACAGTCTGCCCGGCGGCGTCTTCCTCCGCGCCGAGCGCCTGGACGATGGCAAGCGCAGCTTCAAGCTCGTCCCCGGAGAACCGCTCCAGACCAGCTTCGGCGAAGATCTCTACGAGGAAATCTTCGCGGACAAAAAGCCCCAGCCGGCCTTGAACTGATTCAGTTTTCGCGCAACTCGCTCGTCCGGTGGATCGGCTTCGGCACCAGCGTGTGCCGCGTCGACATCAACTGCTCCACGAGCAATTCCGCGTCGCTGCCCACCGTGAGCATGGCGTGATGCGTGGGAGTGAGAAACTGTTCATCGCGCAAGTGATCGAGGAACTCGATGAGCCGGTCGTAGAAGCCGTTCACATTGAACAAGCCCACCGGCTTGAGATGAAGACCGAGTTGGAGCCAGGTGAAAACCTCGGTGACTTCCTCCAGCGTGCCGATCCCACCCGGCAGCGCCACGAATGCGTCGGAGAGATCCGCCATGCGCTGCTTTCGTTCGTGCATGGAGTCGACAGGAATCAATTCCGTGAGCCCGAGATGCGCCCGTTCCTCCGCAATCATCGTCCGTGGAATGACGCCAATCACCGACCCACCCGCCGCCAGCGCCGCGTCCGCCAGGATGCCCATGAGCCCCACGCTCCCGCCGCCATAGACAATGCCGATGCCACGACGACCGCACGCCGTGCCGAAAGCACGGGCCGCAGCCGCGTAATCGGGAGAGGCTCCGAAACTCGAACCGGAATAGACGCAAATGCGACGCATCTTACGGCAGTTGTAACGTGGCTTCCGGAGAGCTGGAAGTCTTGCCATCCGGCCGCTTGAGCTGGAGTTGGAAGACCATCGCTTGATGCTCGTCTTTCACCGGGATGAAGAACTCGTACGGGTATTCGCTCTTGGTGGCCGCCTGCGATTGGCCCGCGATCTGGTAGCGCAGTGTGGCCGAATGGGCATCCTGCGGCGTGGCCGTCGACCAGACGTAGGCGTACCATTCGCCGGGGTCCACCTGCAACGCGGCGGCATGCGTGGTGGCCACTGGCCCCGGCAGTGACAGGATGGAGGAAGCGCCCCGGCGTTCCGCACCGGGCTGCGGAGGAGCAGGCAAATCGATCGAAGCACCCGACAAGGTGACGACCGCCAACCCACGGCTGGGCACGCTGACTTTCAGGCTGCCGCCGTCGCCGGGAGTCAGCGGCACCGGTTCCGCGGCACCGCTGCGCAGCGTTGCCTGAGCGCCACCACTGCCATCGAAATGCAAAAGCGAACCGGGCGTGAGCGTCACGTCTTGCGGCTGGTGACTCTGGTTGGTGAGCACGGCGAAAAGCTTCCCCTCGCCTCGGGCCAGCGACACGTTGATCTGCGGATTATCGCTCTGGACCACGTCGCGATGAAAAAGCAGCGAGGCCGGTTGGCCGTAAATTTTGCCGGGCGCGTGGCCAAAGATGCGGAAGTCGAAGTAAACGTAGCCGTATTGCCGCAACGCCGGGAAGGAGATGGCTCCATCGGAAAGAGTCTCCGCCTCGCTGACCAGATAATCGATCGTCCACGCAAGCTGCGGCTCGATGTGATGATAGTAGAAGTCAGTCACATCGGGACCGGTGAACGGATAACGAGGATCCTGCGGCAGATCCGTGAGGCCGGTGACGTAATATCCGGGGTAATTCCCCCAGCGCCCCACGACCGCGTTCCGCGCCGAGGTCATGAACGCAGCATCGTGGGTGTAACGCGACAGGCGAAGGAAGGCGGGACTGAAGATCGACTGCCAGATGAGCCGGCCTGTGCCCGAACTGCGATAGGTGATCGGTTGCTCGAAGCCTAATCCAACATTCGAGACGATCCACGCGGGGGCTTGGTGAGCAGGCGTGTCGTTGGGCTTGCGCGGCCAGCCCTGACGAAAGGTGACGGGGCCCTTCCACCACATATGCTCCGTCTGATCGACATACTCGCCGGTGGGATGAACGGTAATGTCATTGGGGGGAATGACGGGTTGCGACCAAAGCCCGGTCATCAATTGCCGTGCACCCGATGCAGCGGCATCCAAATAGCGCTGCTTGCCAGTAGCTTCGTACATCCAGAGCAACCCCTGCCAGTCCGGCACGAAGGAGTAATAAAAGAACGGCTGCGGCCCGAGATCCTTGTGCGGCGGCGTATCGACGGCCGCGCGGATATAGGCGTCGGCCATGGTGCAAGCCCGATCCAGATCGGCGGACTGGCCGGTGAGCCGATAGCGGGCGAGGTAACCGCCGAAAGCCGCATCGTGGACGTAGCCGGCCGTAGGTCGGGGTTCGCCAGGCGGATTCGCGATCTCCCAAAAGGCCGGCGTGCGGCGTCCGGAGAGTTCCCACAAGCCCGCGTAGGTCGAGGTTCCGAACATCTTCACCGGCCCGTTCATCGAGCCCGCGGGATAATTGCCCGTGTCCTCTGGCACGGGCGAGAAGTGGGCGCCATCGCGCGAAAGCATGAAGCCCATCGTGGGCAAGGCCCGGCACTCGAGCAGACGCTTGTCGCCGGTCAGCCGATAGAGCGACAAGGGCAGGAGCGGCGACGCATGCGTCGAACCATTCTTCGACTCGATCTGGTAAGGAGCATCGGCCCGGGGCCACCACCCGCCGTGATCGTCGTCGAGGTAGAGATCGATCATATTGAGCACCGCTTCGCTCAGGCTGGTACGGGTGGATTGACGGTAGTCAGTCACGCCAAAGATCTGGTCGACGGCGCACCGAAAGCCGGCATACCAGTTACCGGACTCCACGAGCACCTTGTAGCGGAGGCGGACTTCTTTGCTGCCTGCTTTGGCCGCAGGCGTTCCCAAGACCGGCCCGCTGATCGCCGGCTGGACGGTCCCGCCCGGCCCGCGAATCGACAGCGCGTAGGGCGCGACCCGGCCATCGGGCCACGCAAACGGGATGTCGCGCGGATCGGCCACGAGGGCCAGGGACACCGGCGACTCGACGCGCGGCTGCACGAGGCTCAGCGGCGTGGGAGTCGTGTTGGACAGCAGCGTCACGTCAAACTCGGGGAGACGTTTGCGCTGGTACATCATTGGCAGGAGCAATTCAGCCACCTGATCCAGATCGCGGCGGAAGAAGAGCTCGTAACTCAAGACCGATTGGCCGCCACCAGCGCCGGTGAAGGAAAGCTCCACGTCGGCATACGGCTGCCCAGCCGGCAGGCGCCACGTGGCCCGCAGTTGCCCAGCGGGAGAAGGGTAAAACTCGATGCGCACCGTATCCCCCTCCGCCACCGTCGAACGCGGAATGAAACGCGTGCGCGTGCCAACGGTCGTCTGGGCGTGGGTGGAATAGCCGGCGATGGTCGTAAGGTGGACACCGCCCAGGTCGACCGACACCGGCTTGACGTCCGTCTTCTTCCATAGCGGATAAAAGCCGTCGAAATTCAGAGACGTATCGGCTGGAGCCTGGTTGACGAAATAGCCCTCCGCCTCCGGATCGATGGACACAGCCTGCCAGCCGTGAGGTGTATTCAGGTGGACGGCCAGACCGAGCGTGGCCTGTTCACCGCGCTGCGCGGGAAGGAAGTCGAAACGGACCCGGTCATTGGCCAGCGTGGCTTGGGGCGTCGCGGCGGGGTCGAGCTTCCAGTTCGATCCGGCAGTTTCTGCAGTATCTTCGGCAGGAAGCGGATAAAGCTTGGCTGGCGGGACTACGCTAGCCGCTCCCACGAGTGTTGGCTTCAAGCCGTCGTCGGTGGTCAGGATCAACCGGTAGAAACGGGCAAAGGCCGCAGCCTGATCCAGCACGACCAGCGCCGGCCCCGCCGGCAACTCCAGCCAGCCACCGTCTTCAAAGGTATAGCCCTCTTTTCCCGACCGGCCGAAACGCACGTCGCTCCGATGGCCGCCGATACTGACGGAAAAAGTGCGCGTCCCGGGCTTGCTCTCCGGGAAGTCTCTCGCCGCCACCCACAGCCGGTATTTTGCGGCGCGGGGGACAACGATCGCCACCGCGGCCGGATACTTCGGCGCCGGGGAAGAAGCGAAGAGCACTTCGCGCTCAAATTCGTTTTGATGGACCCAATCGCCGGAAAGCGGAAACGCTTTCGCCACCAGACCGATGGTGACCGGTGCCGGAGCGCTCGGAACCGGCGTCGGCGGATCGGCGTCCAGCGTCGAGGCGCAACGAAGGATCGAAAGCGCGGCAACGACGATTCTCAGGAAAACTGCGGCCAAGGGGTTTTGCATCGCCAATAGAATCGACGGTTATCCACCTTCTTGGAGGTTATTTGCAACGATCCCGGACACTCCAGGCCTTTGCGTCGGGCTCGCTATGCCGGCAATTATTTGCCAAATCCACTGCATAACCCTCCGCTCCCCATGACCAATCAGAATCCCGAAACGCCCGTCCCTCCCGTGGCCATGACTCGCCGCCGCTTGCTCGGCGGAGCCGCCAGCACGGCGGCCGCCGCAGCCGCCTCTATGTTCCTACCGCCCAACCTGCACCGCGCGCTGGCGAAAGCGAGGCCACAACAGGGATCGCTCAAGGACATCAAGCACGTGGTCTTGCTCATGCAGGAGAATCGCTCGTTCGATCACTACTTCGGCACGATGGCCGGAGTGCGTGGATTCGAGGACTCGAACGCCTTGGTCCTCCCCAATGGAAAATCGGTATTCTATCAACCCGACCCCGAAAACCCTGCGGGATACTTGTTGCCGTTCCATCTGGATACCCACTCCACGTGCGCCCAAAAGATTCCGTCGACCAGTCACGCCTGGGCCGTGCAGCACGAAGCCTGGAACGATGGAAAAATGGACAACTGGATGCCGGCGCACCGCAAGGCCGATGGCGTGAAGGCCCCATATGTCATGGGGTATCATACACGCGCCGATATTCCGTTCCAATTCGCATTGGCGGAGGCGTTCACCATTTGCGATGCCTACCACTGCTCGGTCATGGGACCCACCTGGCCAAACCGCATGTACTGGATGACCGGCACGATCGACGCCGATGGCGAGGGCGGCGGCCCGATGACGAGCAACCACCCCATCAAGGAAGGCTTCACCTGGACGACCTACGCCGAGCGCCTGCAAAAGGCCGGCGTCAGTTGGAAAGTCTATCAGCAGCAGGACAACTACGGCTGCAACATGCTGGAATACTTCAAGACCTTCAAGGAAGCCGACCGCGACTCTGCGCTCTACAACCGGGGCATGATTCGCGAACCGGACGGGAAGTTCGAATACGACGCCATGAACGACAATCTGCCGACGGTCTCGTGGATCATCACCACCAGCACGCAATCGGAGCACCCGGATTTCATGCCCGCCGCCGGTGCCGCCTTTGTCGCCAGCAAGATCGACGCGATCGCCGCCAATCCGGAAGTGTGGGCCAAGACCTTGTTCATCCTCAACTACGACGAGAACGACGGAATCTTCGATCATGTGGTCCCGCCCACACCGCCGCCTGGCACACCAAAAGAGTACGTGAAAGATCTCCCCATCGGCGCCGGGTTCCGCGTGCCCTGCATTCTGGTCTCGCCGTGGACCGCTGGCGGCTGGGTCTGCAGCGAGAATTTCGACCACACCTCGATCCTGCGTTTCCTCGAGGTCTTCACCGGAGTGAAGGAACCCAATATCACCGACTGGCGTCGCCAGACTTTTGGCGACCTCACCTCCGCCCTGCGCTTGGACGAGCCCAAGACGGAACCGCCACCCTTGCCCGACACCACCGGCCCCTTGAATCTCGCCCGCTACTCATCCGCGTATTTGCCCGCGCCGGTCCTCCCCGGCGCCGAACAAAAACCGCCCACCCAGGAGAAGGGCACGCGCAAGCGCACGCCGAAACGCTAAACCCGCTCCATGAAATCGTTCCGCAAAGAACTCTGGTTCGAGATTCCCCAGCGGCGGAAGCTTCTGAACATCACCCCACAGGTCGAGGCCGCATTGCGAGAGAGCGGTGTGCATGAGGGCCTCTGCCTCGTCAACGCCATGCACATCACTTCATCAGTCTTCATCAACGACGACGAGTCCGGCCTCCATCACGACTTCGAAGTGTGGCTGGAAAAGCTCGCGCCGGAAAAGCCCTACAGCCAGTACCGCCACAACGGCTCCGAAGACAACGCCGACGCCCATCTCAAGCGCACCATCATGGGCCGCGAAGTCGTCGTCGCCATCTCCGCCGGAAAACTCGACCTCGGCCCATGGGAGCAAATCTTCTACGGCGAGTTCGACGGCAAACGCCGCAAACGTGCGCTCATCAAGATCATTGGCGAGTGAGAAAAGCTACGTCTAACTCCATTTGTCGAAGAATGCCTTTCAAATTCTACAACGATCTAAGCTAACAAGGCGTCGTCAAGCACCGTCTTATAACTCGTCGGAAGACAACAAAGCACCACTTACAGCTGGATAGGTTGCACTGGGTAGTTTGATTACATCCAAAGCCTTACCTGAAGCTTCAATAATCGACAAATGCGCTATCTTTCAGAGGAAACACTACTCTTGAAAATCCTGGAGATTGAAATCGTATTTCCTTACATAGTTATAGATCATTTGCCGTTTCACTCCCGCTAGTTCCGCAGCCTGCTGTACATTGCCTTTGCAGACACTGAATACTCGCCGCAGGTAATAGCGTTCCATTTCTTTCCGGGCTTCGGAAATGGAGCGCACTTTCCCGCTCTGGTCGACTATGCGATGTTCCAGAACAGCCAAGTCAAGTTCATCCGGTTGCATCGATTCCCTCCCCTTTTCGCTCAGCTTTTCGAGGGCACACATAAGATCGCCAACGCTGATCCCTTCCGGGAGATTCCGCAACTCGGCGCGGGCAGCCACGCTTAAGCGGCGTTCCGCATACGTCGGAAGTCGCGATAGCGCACGGGAAAAGTCGGACATCTTCGCCGGCGTCGAGAGCTCTTCGTCCATGAAAAACCATTGTGCCGCTTTCATCTGAATCCGGCTTTCCCGTATCGAGAGAGGCGTCTTTCCTTCCGAAGTCAGGACAATCCGGTCCTGAGTCGGGAGCGCGCGTTTCGCTCCGTCTCGTGTCACTGCGACTCCCTGGAGACACGAATATACCTCTCCTCGGACTTCATCCGAGAGTGCGCAGAGATGGCGCACGACGGTAAAGGCATACGGCTTGAATTCCAACGCCCCGGTAACGATACGGGCGATGCGCGACCGCACGCGCTCCACTTTTCCAAAGAGAATCGTCCGCGCTGATTCCACGGAGTCGAACTCCCGGCAGTCGATGACCATGGGTCGGCGGGCTCTGGACCACAGCCGAAGCAACGGTTTCGCCGCAGCGAAATCGAACCGCGGGCCGAGGTTCATCCCAATCGGGCGGTGCGGATCCTCCGGCAGCCCGAAGTAACGCGTGACGAAGCCGGCGAACTGTTGTTCGGTTTCGGAAAAACATACCCCATCGTCTTCCAAGGGTACATCATCGGCTTGCAGCGCGCGCTGTAGGGAGAGCAGCAGTTCATCGGGATCGTCTCCTTTCTTGACGAAATCCCGAGCACCCGCCGCGGTCGCCTGCCCATCCGAGGATTGGAAGGCGGAATGCACGATGCAGGGCACCCAGGGAAGATCCCGTTTTACCATGGATAGGATCTCGAGACCGGTGCCGTCGCCCAGCATCCAGTCGAGGATGATGGCGTCAACCAAGTGGTTCGCGAGGATTTCCCCGGCAGATGCGACTCCGTGGGCAAAGAGCACTCGATATCCAGCGTCGGATAAATGCGTTCCACGAGCTTCAGCCAATTGGCGATTATCATCCACGAAGAGGACGGTGTGGTGCCCCCTGTCGTGAGCGAAGTCTGGATTCATGGATATTTGATTAGTGGACGATACTTGCAGGGATCTTCTTCACGGAGAGTTCGATTTCTCCAAGGTATGGAATGTGTGCGATTATTTTCCGCTCCTTTCCGGCCACAAAATCCCAAGCGGCTTTGGCCCGTGATCCCGGCCCGAGGAGCGCGGTCGGAACGGCCATCTCGCCCCATTCTATCTCGCTGGCGATCGCCGTGACGATGTCGCCCGTCCGCCCGATGACCGAGAGATTTTCCGCTCCTTCAGGCCGGATGGCGGGATCCGCAAAATCGGGAAGTAATCCGACCCGGATGACAGGGATGAACCATTGGTTCCAAGCAAACCGATCGCTTCTCGGGCCGCAGGTTTTTTGCCAGAAATGGGCGAGAAACTGCAAAGCGGTCCGGAAGTGGTCGGGATCGGGCTGCGTGCGAGGAAACAGGCCGTAGGCGCTCGTGCCGCTCCACCCGATCAGTTTTCCACCGAATTGCCCGGCAGATTCCCGGACTACGGTGTTCGCGAAGCGCAGTGGCAGGTAATCCCACGGTGTAAACCAATCGAGGAGATTTTGTCCCAGATCCTGCAGCTGAAATTGCATGCAGATCAGTGTCTTGCGATCTCGATTGAGTGGGTCTTGCGGGAGGTTGGAACTATCCACCTTCGCATGCCACTCGAGGATGTGGCGGACGAACGGCTTGAGGTTGTCCTCGGGCGCATTCTTCTCCAACCAAGCCAGGGGAGTTAGCGGCGAGTCGTAATTTGTGGGAGCCAATTCGGGATGAGCAGAGAAAATGATGAACGGGATCCCCGGGTAATCCTTCAGCAATTGCAGACCGGTCGGGGCCGGCTGCTGCATCCCATTTCCGATCACCACGTCTGATTCCGGGATGTCGAGATCGAGAATGACGAGCGCGATCCGGGCACGATTCTCGTTCAGGAATTCTTTGGCCTTCTGAAGAGTGTAGCGAATCTCAACCCCGCAACCGTAATCTGCGACGCTCTCCTTCAGATCCGGAAGCCTCGCTTCGACGAGGGTTTTGTTATCTTCGATCCAAAGAACGATGTCCTTGGATATTAGTGGTTTGTCACTCATGGTTGGTTTTGGTTGTGTTGGTTTTGTTTAAGATGAGGTTTGAATGGAAAACTCGATCCAGGCACCGGGGCGGTCTTTGTGATTTCCCGCGGTGAGATGGCCGCCGAGTTGCTTGGCGATGCGCGCGGCCATGAGAAGGCCGACGCCAAACCCACCTAGGGTCTTTTTGGTCGTCACGACGGTTTCGCCAATATGATCAATGACGAGCGAATCGAATCCGCTACCTTCGTCCTCCACGCGCAGCACGACCAGCGGACCTTCCCGGCGCACGCTGGCGATAATCGTGGATTGGGGAGGTGATGCTTCCAGGGCGTTGGAAAAAAAGTTGTCCACGATCTCGCCTAACACGGCTGGATCCCCCTTCACCGGGGCATTTTCACCCTCACAGATGATAGACGAAGGTTCCTCCCACCGCGTCCGCTTGAAGCGTTTTACTGCTCTCGCCGCCACGTCCCGGCAGAAGGTGAGGAAGGCAATCTCGGACTTCACCATCGCCTCGAAACGTGCGTAGATTTCGAAGCGGTTCAGGCACTCATTCGTATCGTCGAACAGCGGCCGCAAATGCTTCTCCACGATTTCCCGCCGCGCTGCCGTCTCATTTTCACCGGCCAGCTTGTTGACCCAAACCCGCATGGGATCCATGCGGTTTTTTTGCCCGTGGGAAAGGGCCCGGCAGAAATTAAAGAATACTTGGAAACTGGCGATCTGGTCATCCTTGCTGCGTGACTCCAGGAACTTACCCAACTGAACATCCACCTGTGCGACTATCTCCACGGGGTCCATGGGCTTGGAAAGAAAATCCCAGGCTCCGGACTGAAATGCTCTCCGAAAGTGGTCCGGGGTGTCGAAAGCGCTGAACATAATGACACAGATCGAAGGGTAATCCCCGACGATCTTTTTCAGCACGGAAAGTCCGTCCTCACCGGGCATGCGGATGTCTAGGAGCACGACGTCGAATCGTTGCTGCTGCAATTGCTCCATACACTCCCGGCCGTTGAGCGCACCCACGGCGGTCCACGACGCACGTCCAAAAAATTTGCAGAGCGGTGCGGTGACCAAGCTTTCGTGATCGTCCACAATCAAAATGCTTTTTTTGGGGGGCTGGTTCATGGGTGCTCCTTTTGGTCGATAGTTGGCATTTCAATCTCAAATTCCGCGCCGCCTCCTTCACGATTGCGCGCGCGGATTGTTCCTTTGACACGGGCAATGGCCTTGAGCGCCAGATACAGTCCCAAGCCGAAAGCAGGCGTATCGGGGCGCCCGGCCGTCATCGTCTCCGGTTCGTTGATAGCTTTCAAAACTTCCGCCGGCAGTCCACGCCCGGTATCCTGGATCTTCAATCGGGCGGCCTTTCCTTTGAGGGTGAGCGAGGCGTCGAGCCGCCCGCCCTCGGTCATGAATTTGATCCCGTTCTGGAAGAGATCGAGGATCGCGATCTTGAGGACGCCGCCTCCACTGGCAACCATCACCGCTTCCTCGGGAAGTTCCAAGCCAATCTTGATTTGGTTCTCTTCCGCAAGGGAGGCGACCAACTCTCCGACTTCCCGGAGAGTGCCGACCAAATCCATCTCCACTGCTTCACGTCCGTCCGGCTTCACCCAACTGCGCAAGTTTTCGATGCGTCTCGAGACGGCGTGAATGTCATGGAGGATATCGGAGACCGCTTTCCTTTGGAGCACGTCCACCTCGCCTTCCAGCAAACGTACCCTGTTCAGCAGGCCCTGAATGAAATGCCGGAAATTGTGGTTATAGGCGGTGGCGAGAAACCCCACGCTGCTCTCATTCGCTCTCTCCGTCGCCACCCTTTCGATCCGGTGGAAATCGTCCGTGCGCGCCTTCACCATGGAGATCCGCTGCAGCATCATCTTCAGGTAGGTTTGCTTGAGCGACGAAAGCGAGAGCGGTGGCGTGAACCAAAACACCGCCACAGCCCAAATTTTTCCCCCGATATCCAGCGGCGCCACAATTGCCGAACGAAAGTCCTTCACATTCTGCGGCACCACGATACCGGGGATGGTCAGCAATTTCGAAAAGTGTTCATCCTCCCACAAATTATCCTTGACGATCAATATCTCCTTTTCGCGGAAAACCAAATCGATCGGGCCGCCAGGCGCCGCCGCAAATTCTTTTCCTCCATTCTTCAGTTTTTTGGCACTTGAGTGGACTGTTTGCTTTTCGTCGCACAAGTTGACCGTTTCCCGCAGCTTTTCCGCGGATAGCCCGATGAGCAACGAGGTCGATTGCGCCTCGAGGAGTTCATGCACGGTCCCCATCACCGCACCCTCGATGAGTTCAAAGTCTTGCGTGACGAGAAGGTCCTGGTCGATTGCAGCGATGGAGTGCAACCACTTTTTTTCCCGGTCAACCGCATCTCTCCGCTCCGCATTGACCAACGCCGTTTCTATGCAAGGCCGGAACAAGGCCAGCAAGTCGATGTCTTCCTTGGTGAATCTCCGTTCCGGGCACGGTTTGTTGTCGATGACGATCATCCCGAGACGTCCTCCAATCCCATCATTAATGAGAGGAATGAAGAGCTTTTGGGTGGCAGGGTAGGTTTTCAGCTTGGGCTCGCAAAGGTCGGAGCCGTCATTTTTCAGATCGCGGACGATCGGATAGAGCTGCTGAAATGCCTCCTCGGCTTGGGCATCGTTATGCAGAAGCCGATGTCCTACGAACTCGATGTCAGGCTCCATGTTTGCGCCACAGTATCCCTCGAGATAGTTACCGGATGGGAGATATACGCGAACCCGGCCGTTGGTGAATTGATGGATCTGACCGGCAATTTTCTCGGCGATTTTCTGCTTCGAGGCATCGTTGAAGAGCGTTTCAATCTGGTGCTCAAAATTCAGGATGGTTTGCCTGCGGGAAAAATCGATGGCGGCTTCGATCGTGCCGATGACGTCACCTACATCAGAAATGAGCGTGCGCGTTTGCAGAATCAGGGTATGCTTGCCGGTCTGCCATTCACTGGTGAGATCAAACTCCTTTTTGGGGTAGCGCGATGGACAGGTCCGGTTCCGGCAGTCCAGGCACGACAGTTTTCCGAGACAATTCCAAAGGACGCCAGGATGGCGCTTTGCCCACGCTTTCTTTTTCGTCTCGTTGACCAGGATGATCTTGCCTTCCGCATCCCGGACAAGCAGCTCCACACCCACCGCATCAAAGATCCGTTGCATCTCTTCGCTCTTCAGCTTGTGCGTCTCCAATTTCCGCTCCAGCTCCCACATTTCCCCCACGGCGTCCGCAATTTTTGCGAGATCCTCCGGATGGGTTTTCTGGATGTAAAACATCGCCCCCGCTTGCAATGCCTTGCTTCCCACCTCCTGGTCGCCTGCGGTATAAACAATGATGCGCAGCGACGGGCACAGTTCGCGCACCTCCTGGATCAGCCTCAATCCCGCGCCGGCGCCCCGGAGATTGATATCAATCAACGCAAGTGAAAATTCTCCATTCTCCCGCAAGACTTCCAAGGCCTTCGGGGCGTCGCCCGCGACCTTCACTTCATATCCCTTGAACACGAACAGGCCGGCAGTGGCATTGAGTTGGGCCTCATTGTCGTCGACTATCAGAATGGATTTCATGGTCTGGGGGGTTCTGGCGCTGGCAGGATGATGGAGAAGGTGTTGTCGCGGTAGCGGTGGCTGTCGGTTTTCAGTCGGATTTCTCCTTCGACGTGGCTCAGCGTTTCCCGCGCAATGAAGAGGCCTAGGCCGGTGCCGGCGGGTCGGGTGGTGACAAACATGTCGAACATCGTGGCCTTCTGGCTGGTGGCGACCCCATAGCCGTTGTCAGTGACGTCAATCCGCAGGCGTCTCTCGCGATTGACCGGTCTCACGGTGATCGAAACCAGTTTGTGTTCCAGGTGTGTGGCGGGATCCAGGCGCGTTTGGTCGACGTGCTGAATTCCATTGAGGATGACATTCATGAAGACCTGCCTCATTGCCGCAGGCATTGTCATTTCTTCCTCCTCCGACCCGGTTAGCTTTAAGATGAGATGCACATCGTACTGCCGCGCGGAGTCGCGGCAGAGCTCCACCACTTCGCGCAACATGGAATTCAGGGGGTATTCGGTTTGTTCGTCTATTTTCGTCATTCCGAGGAGAGTCTCCATTACGGAAGCCATGGCAGCTGCCGCGTCACGCGCCCGCCGCGCCGCCTGTTTGGCGAAATCGGGAGGAAGCGCTGCCGCTTTCGCCTTGTCCTCCAGGCAGCCGATGACAGTGGCAATCTCGGTGCGAACCGGGGACACCAGATTGCGCAGTTCGTGCGTCATACCCAACACCAGAGCCCCGGTGCCCGCCGCTCTTTGGAAGGTGAAGATGCGGGTCTGGAGAAGTTCCTTCTCCACTTCCAGGACCAGCTTGGAAAGCGCCCGGTCCATGTCCGCATGGAAGTTGCACGGCATCGGCGCCTCACGCGAATCGAAGACGAACACCGCGAGGTTCCGGCGATATCCTTCGATGAGCACGGGAAAGCCGACGGCCTGGCTTGAACCAAGATCGCGATAGATCTCGCGAATCACCGGGTGCGGGTGGCGTTCTTCCGCGGGGAGATTGATCGCAATCCCATCCTTGAGCACCACTCCCAACTCGCTGTCGAGAAATTGCTTTCCCGTCCCCTCGAGAGCTCTGGAATCGAAGCGGTGTCCATTGACCTTATGCAGGTGTGTCGTCTGCGGATCGTATTCGGCGACCAAAATGTGACTGTCCTTCCACAACTTCCCCAGCATGCCGATATGCCGGTCCACCGCGCGTCGCACAATTTGTTCCGCGGAATCGCCAACGAACCCCCTAATGCGCGGACGTTCCTTTTGTGAACACTTCAGCAGGAGTTTCCCGATTGTGACCGCCTGCGCACCGCCCTGAATCACATCTAGGATTAGGCTCGGTTCCCAGACCTTGGGGATTACCCCATCGACGTAATCCTTCAGGTTGGTCAGGTCTTCCGAGGTGAGAAGAGTCTCGTTCCCCGTAAAAAGGTAAACCCTGCACTTTGGAAAGAGTGTCCGGATGTAAATCGGTAGTTCGGCGTTGCGAATCGACTCACGCTCCAGTTGGATGTCGAGGAGGACGGTATTGAGTCTCTCCACTCCGGCCAGGCACTTCCGGCATTCCTCCGTCGTGCGCACCGCCGTCACCCGGTGACCGACGCTCTCCAGATACGCCGTGATTCCCCGATTCACCGATACCGTGTCATCCAGCACCAGAATGTGGAGCGATTGCGCGGCACGGCCGGCTCCCGGGAGTAGCTCTGTCCTCGCCGCCCGAATCACCAGCGGAGCTTGGGCCGTCACCTGCTCGATCTCTTCCCGGATCGTTTTCTGGTGGGTCGCGATCGCGCACCGCATACTCAGGCGGGGATTGCCCTGCTGATCGTCAAATCCAATGATCTCCACGCGGACTCGGTCTCCGACCTGCAGCCGAACGGTAGAGGGCAGTTCACGGTCGTCGGGCGCCTCGTCTTTGAGCAGGAACCCATCAATCCCGGCCTGCAAATGCACGGAAAAACCCCACGAGTGCAACTCGATGATCGTGCCCGAATACTCGGTTCCAATCTTGAAGAGCGTGGCCAGCGGCGCTCCCGTGCGCTTCTTACTCAGCACCAATTCCCGGTGATCTTCTCCGTATTCCACCACCATCGCGGTAAAAGTCTGGCAGACTTCGTAGGCGTCCGTCCGCTGCTCGGCCTTATTCCACGAAAGCTCAGTCTTGCGCACGATAGCCGGTGGACCGTTCAATCCACCTACCCGGCAGACGAGGGAGTGCCCAAAAACTTTGACGACCGTAGCGACGACTTCCTGTCCGCGTTGGTAGGAGGATTTGATCCGCAGCCACTCACTCAAACGCGCAACGCGATAATGATGGGAAGAGGCGATCACATTCGTGATTCGTAGACAATTCGCCTCCGGATGTCAAATTTATTTTACTTAATCTCAAAATATGTCGCATCGATAGAACCATTGAAGGGGTCGTCATGATTGGCGCTCACTCCCGGCATGAACCGCCGGCTGGCAGATCCCGCCGATCAATGCCGCGCGGAACTGCGCGCGTCGTCTCCGTTTTCCAGTCGCTTCTTCCCTCCTCTTTCCGCCTGTCGCTCCTCAGTCTACTTCTTCTAGCGCAGCGACGGGGTAAAACAGGGTAAGATCCTGCCGATAGGTTTCGTCCTCGAGCGTGCCGACGAGGCAATCCGTGGCGCGATGCATCACGTCGCAGTGGGGCTCGGAGTCGACCAGGTAGTAGGATTCCTCAATAACCATCGCAAGCGCCATCACGGTCTTTTGAAGACGGCCCAGGTCGACCTCCTCACTGGGCAATTGCGGCGGCTCCAGCCAGCGCAACCAATTGAGCAACTCCACCTGCAAATGCAACGTCGCCGGTTCCCACGCCTTGCTGAGGATCGCGACTTCACTGTCAAGGATCACCTCCATCTGGTAGAGGGCCACGGGCACGGTCGCCAGGGCGAAGCGAGCCAGCCAAGCCTGCTCCTTCAGGTCCGTTAAAGGCGGTCGCCCGGATCCCGGCTTCCAGGTGATTTTGCCGAACATCCGGATCAATCCGCAGAGGGCGGCGGCGCGTTTGAAAGGCCCGGGCTGCTCTGGCAGGGTGTACCCGTCGAACAGCGCCTCACCCAGCAGACAAATGCGCGAAAGCGCCAGGCTGCTCACCTCCAGGGAAAGGTTCTCTTTCGCCAGAAGGTTGTCCTCCCAGTCGACCAATATCTCCGAGATGATCCGCTTTAGGGTCTGGAGATTTTCCTCGACGTCGCCGTCAGTGAGCAACCCCATCGCCGCTCAGTCGTTTAACCCGCTTGACGATCATGGGCATTTTCCGGACGCGTTCGCGGATAAGGGTCAGGACGCCCGATCTATGCCGCGCTGGCGCGATGCCCGCGGAAGAGTGAAGCGCCGTCTTCAGCATCGCCCGAGACGGAGGATTATTGACCTTGCCCAGCGGACGCGTGCTCGTCGTGATGAGCCGGATGTCCAGCACCGAGAGACTGCCATCATCAATGATCCTGTTCGCCATCGGCCGGTTAATACTGTTGTGGAAATAGACGTGCAAGAATTTTTGTTTGCTATACACACGTTAACAACAATTTGGCGCCTCCTTGCCGGAGGTCCTTGCTCGGTCGGC
>Ga0206794_1039_pt1 | contig 38363 bp, 39 predicted proteins | sample Alteio_BWOrgCont_70_FD_152877 | JGI IMG/M metagenome (GOLD analysis project Ga0206794, IMG submission 152877) | Enriched cells from forest soil in Barre Woods Harvard Forest LTER site, Petersham, Massachusetts, United States -... | ecosystem: Environmental > Terrestrial > Soil > Temperate forest >...
TTTCGGTCTTTCGGACTTTCGGACTACTTTCTCGAAATAATTGCTGCCGAGGCTTGTGCTGTTGGCATAACTATTATTTCGTTAATATTAACATGGGCCGGCCGCGATACCGCAAACCATATTGTTTCGGCAATATCTGCAGCAACTAAGGGTTCAAATCCATCATATACCTTTTTTGCCCGTTCTTTATCGCCTTTAAAACGCACCTCCGAAAATTCAGTGTCTACAGCGCCGGGGTGCACGCCGGTAACTTTTATCCCGTAAGGCAGCAAGTCAATACGCATTGCTGTACTTAAGGCATCAACAGCGGACTTGGTAGCGCAATATACGTTACCGCTCGGATAAACTTCTTTACCGGCAATTGAGCCTAAATTTACGATATGCCCAAATTTATTAGCTACCATCCAGTTTGATACCACTTTACTTACGTAAAGCAAACCTTTAATATTGGTATCTATCATGGTGTCCCAATCGTCATAACTCCCATTATTTATAGGGTCGAGCCCCTGGCTTAAGCCGGCATTGTTTACCAATACATTAACCTTTTTCCATTTTGCAGGCAATTCTTCAAGATTACTGATCACCTGTTCGCGTTCCCTTACATCAAATGATGATACGGCAATTTCGGTGTTATATTTTGTATTTAATTTTTTCGCCAGCTTTTCCAACCGGTCTATCCGCCTGCCGGTTAGTACCAGGTTGTAGTGCTCGCGGGCAAATAAATGGGCACAAGCTTCACCTATCCCCGAGGTAGCGCCTGTTATCAATGCAATTTTACTCATGTATAAGTAACTATCGCGGCGAAATTATGTTTTTTACTTTGAATAAGTTGTCATGTAAATGTGCGAATGTGCAGATATGCAAATGTGCGGATGTGCAGATCATATAATTTACATTATTCCTACATTAATTTTCTAACTTGTTTCCATTTTTATCCGCACATCTGTTTGATATGACTATTCAAAAATTAAACTAAACGTTATGGTATGTAATGACAAACTGCTTATAGGTGCAGAGTAAGGATCAGTTCCGGGCCTTAGTATGTTGCCGAACGAATTAGATAACCTGATCTCGGGCGAAAGCTTAAAAAATTCGAAATAGATGTCGCAGCCCATGCCAACGTCATATGATCCGAAGCCCTGGAGATTTTTGGGTAACTGGTCCAGCGGATTAAGGTCGGAAGCAGCTACATTGCCTTTTCCTACGGCAAGGGAATATTTTACACCACCCATAACATAAGCCCTGAAATTATTAATACGGTCGGATTTTATCTTTACAGAAAGGGGAAGGTCTACTGTGGTTGTTTGAATTTCTTTCGTAACATCCTGTGACGGCGTTGCATAATCATAGGTAAGGCCGCGGTCGGCAAAAACCAATGCCGGCGTTCCCCGTACTTCGATGTGATCGGTTAAGCGATAGCGGGTAACAAACCCAATCGCGAACCCCGGCAGCGGCACCGAATTGATACTGTTTACTGAATCTGTTATGTATTTATTAACGCCCGGATCAAAATACGGGTTGCGCCAGTCGGGCTTTTTAATTATTTTAAAATAACTGCTAACGTACGAGAAAGAAAACCCAAAGCTCAGGTCAGTCTGGTCGGCCCCGCCACCCCATGCAGGAGGCAACTGTGCCAGCAGTAAATTGCTGCTTAACAATAACAAAATAAGGGTAAAGTACCAGTTTTTACTCATTTAACACCCGTGTATATTGAACAGATACCAAACGCTAAAGGCCTGCATTTGGTATTTTTAAAGCCTACTTTATCCATCAGCGCTATAAACGTTTCCCCGTCGGGGAAAGCAGCTACCGACTCAGGCAAATAGGTATAAGCCCTCGCATCTTTTGAAAACAGTTTACCTATGCCGGGAGTAATATAATTAAAATAGAATTTATACAGTTGTTTAACCGGAAAAACCTTTGGTTTCGAAAACTCGAGTATTACTGCTTTCCCCCCTGTTTTTAAAACCCGCTGTATATCGGCGAGGCCCAGTTCAAGGTTTTCAAAATTACGAACGCCATATGCAACGGTTACTGCATCAAAGGCGCTTGCATCAAAGGGCAGCTTTTCGGAGTCTCCCAGTTTTACTTCAAACTTATCGCCTAAACCGCGTTTTGTAATCTTTTGCTGCGCGATATCAAGCATGCCCTGCGAAATATCAACCCCGATAATTTTTTTAGGATCAAGGATAGATAAAGCCTCAAAAGCAAAATCACCCGTACCTGTGGCCACGTCCAATATTAGTTTGGGCTGGTCTTTTTTCAACTCATTGATGGCTTTTTTTCGCCATATAACATCGATGCCCAGTGATAAAAAATGATTTAAAAAATCGTAGGTTTTCGAGATATTATTAAACATATCGGCCACCTGCTGCTTTTTGGTGCCCTGATCTGCGCTGTAAGGAGTAATAGTTTTATTCATTTTTGGATGCGGGCAAAGATAGGGATTTGTTATTTCGGATTTCGGATGTTCTATTTCGGATTTATTTTACTTCGACATGATGCCTTTATACATTAAATAACCGCGTATCATTTTGCAAAAAAATTCTTTTCAAATATTCATTATATGATGCCTATATTTAAAAACTAAAAAGACCAAAAATCCGAACCCGATAGCTATCGGGTCGAACATCCGAAATTCGCAATTATGAAACAAAACTCTGAAGCATCACGCCGTAACTTCCTGAAAAAATTTGGCGCTGCTACTGCCGCCGTTGCCGTTGGAACAAATGTATTTGCCCGCGATAAACATTCGGGCCTGTTTACTTACCTGAAACGGACGGACGGCTTTGGCCCCAATGATAAGGTAAACCTGGCATTGATCGGTGCGGGTGGCCAGGGAACCGAAGATACAAAAGTTGCGCTGACGGTTCCGGGCGTAAAATTAGTTGCGGTGTGCGACCTGTATGACGGCCGCCTTGCAGATGCTAAGACCCGCTGGGGCGCCGACATATTTACCACAAAAGTTTATAAAGAGATACTTAACCGCAAGGATGTGGACGCTGTGATCATTGGCACACCCGATTTTTGGCACCAGCAAATATCAATTGATGCTATGCATGCCGGCAAGCACGTTTATTGCGAAAAGCCAATGGTGCATGGTATTACCGAAGGCCCGGCAGTTATAAAGGCCCAGCAGGAAACCGGTAAAATTTTCCAGGTGGGCAGCCAGGGCGTTTCGTCATTGGGGAACGAGAAGGCGAAAGAGCTGTTAAAAAGCGGTGCAATAGGCCAACTGAATTATGCCGAAGGGTTTTGGGCCCGGCGCGGGCCTGTGGAGGTTTGGCAATACCCTATACCCGCCGATGCCTCAACGCAAACAGTTGATTGGGAAACCTACGTGAGCAATACGCATAAGCGCCCGTTTGATGAAAAACGATTTTTTAGGTGGCGAAATTATACTGATTATGGCACAGGTATGTGCGGCGATCTTTTTGTGCATCTTTTTTCAAGCTTACATTTTATTACAGGCTCGTACGGGCCTGAAAAAATTTATGCGGCCGGCGGTTTACGGTTCTGGCATGACGGCCGCGAAGTACCCGATGTTTTACTGGGCACATTCGATTATGGACAAAACGAGGCACACCCCGCTTTCAACCTCTCATTACGTTGCAATTTTGTTGACGGTACCAGCGGAACCACTTATTTAAGGCTTGTAGGAAGTGAAGGCGCAATGGATATTACCTGGGATAAGGTGGTGCTGAAAAGAAACAGCATCGTTGAATCGGAAGATCCATTTTACCTGGAAAAATTGAAACAGGCAGGCGATACCAATCCCGGCAGGAAAAAAATGCTGCCACCTGAGGAAATTACTTTTGAGGCTGAAAAAGGATACCTGGGCGGCCCTTACGACCACATGTACAACTTTTTTACCGCTATTAGGAATAATGGAAAGGTTACCGAAGATGCTGTATTTGGCTATCGTGCGGCAGCGCCAGCGTTGTTATGCAACGACAGTTATTTTCAGAACGTACCCATGCATTGGGACCCGGAAAAAATGGAGAAGAAGGGGTGAGAGGTTAGGTGAAGGGCGAAAGGTGATTCACTACGTCCCTGTAGGGTTCTCTCAATGCTATTAAGTTAAGGAAGAATATCAAGTTTATTAATATCGAATGATGAATTTTGAATATCGAACGCCGAAGTTTTACCTTCAAAATTCAACATTCAAAATTCGGTGTTCGATATTAATTCTCTTAACTTAATTGCATTAAGGGTCCTCTGCCGAAAGACCTTGCGGAAACACATAAGGGTGAGTTGTATCGTTTACATCACAATAACCAACCTCTTACCGGCCGGAACATGACTATTCCATGCTGTTTCAATATCTTTTAATGGCGCGGTAACAGTTTCAATTTTAAGTTTGCCTTCTGCCGCAAGCCGCAGCATTTCCGGCAGTACTTCGTGGGGCAGCTTTTGCATTACTTCTGCCGGGATGCTTCCAAATCCGGAGCCTAAAATTTCAATGGCCGAGCTCCTCAACAGGCCTGATGAAAGCTGTATCTGTTCGCCTGCCATGCTGCCAACTGTTACGAAACGCACTTTTGTGGATACATGATGCAAGCCGCCGCCTTTAAGGGAATTTAAAATAAGTTCTGCCGGGTGGCCCCAGGTATAATCTATAACACTGTTTATAGGCGTTGCATGGTGTATCTCTTTTAACCGCTCAATTATTTTTTCGTCCTCATCTTTTAACGAAATGACCTTATCCGCACCTAATTCCAATAACAAATTTAAAGATTCAGGATTTCGGCCTGTGGCTATTATCTTTTTGGCGCCATAATGTTTTGCAATTTGTACGGCAACCTGCCCGGTTACACCGGTTGCCCCATTTATCAAAACGGTGTCGCCGGCTTTTATTTCTGCGCGGTATTTAAGGGCCAAAGCGGCCCCCATTACGGCATTTGGCAAGGCCGCAGCCGTGATATCATCCACCGCATCGGGAATTACAGTACAGGTATTTTTATTGATCAATGCTTTTTCAGCGATCATACCCGTGATCCCGGTGGAGTAAACCCGCGTGCCGTCCGCTAAAACCCCTGCGCCGTCAATACCCACCACTTCAGGCAGGTTTTTATGCGCAGCATAGTGGCCGCCGCTTGCCCGTCCTTTATCTATATTTTTAACCGATGCCGCTTTAACCGTCATCAAAAGCTGTTGTTCGTTTTGCGGAGCTGGTTCCTGGAAATCTTCGTATTTGGGGGCTTCACCTAATTGGTGCAAAACTGCTGCTTTCATGTGTGGGGTGTTTTTATAAAGTTATTAACTACGATTTGAAATAATTGTTCTCCATTTGTCTGAACCGTTGATTCAGCTGATTTGACAGATTTACCTGATTTTTTTATTTACTTCTGTTCAAAAGCATCTGCGAAATCATAAAAATCAACTAAATCCCTCCGAAGGAGTCCTTTGGACCGGTTCAGACAATTCCCCAAGCAGCCCTTCCACATCCAGCCGTTGGGTGAACATAGTCAGTTCGCCGTCCTCATCAAGCGGCCATAGTTCGCGCGGCCTGTCCCAGTATAGTTCAACGCCGTTTTTATCGGGGTCGTCCAGGTAAATAGCTTCGGAGACGCCGTGGTCTGATGCCCCGGTGATTGGGTATTTAGCATCGATAAGCCGTTTTAATATTGCTGCAAGGTCTTTGCGTTCGGGGTATAATATTGCGGTGTGATATAAACCGGGCGCGTATTCGGGCGCCGGTGGCGCGCCCTTACTTTGCCAGGTATTTAAACCAATATGGTGGTGATAGCCCCCGGCAGATATAAATGCAGCCTGGCTGCCGTACAGCATCATTTTATCAAAGCCCAGCAGACCGCAATAAAAATCAAGCGACTTTTGCAGGTCGCTAACCTTTAAATGCACATGGCCAATACGTGTTTGGGCGGGTATTTTATAGTCGTTCATTAAATTACATGTTTAAACATCAAATTTACGAAAAAGGTGGGTTTCTTTTGTAGGGGGATTGTAAATTTATTGGGAATTAGCGGTTGGTGGTCGGTGATTAGGGGCCGACAGATTGTGTGTCTCGAGTCACCTTTGCGCTGTAGTCCGATCGTCAGACGCGCCAGGTTAAGTGATTTGAATAGAAATGCAAAAATACAATCCTATTAGTCCGTCCATTGTACTACATTTATACTTCTAACTCAATTGAGAACCGATCCTTGTTTATTGCTCCAGTAAATCAAGAGATTAAGTTCTCAAACTTTTAAATATATAAAAACTTATAGGTCTTGAATTTTTATTATCATTGAATTTTTCTTGGTAAAGGACTATGGCTTTTAGTGAAAAACAACGGTTATACCTTACTTACTTATTGAGATTAATCGGACTTCAAAATGAAAAACAGTTGTTTCTATACACAGAAATGATAACTAAAACCTTTTCAAAAATTGAATTTGAACCAGGGCGTCAATATATAAGTTACGATGAGTGTTTTAAAATTTTAAAAAGGGAAATTGAACTAAAGCAATATCATTCAATTGAAAATAAGGCACCGACAGCGTCCGTTAATGCGACGGATTTATCATCGTTTGTGTTTTGTCCAGCATCTTTTTCTATAAATAAAAGCTTTGTGATAGATTATCCGACGAATAAAGAAGAAATGGAGCTCGGCACAAACTATCACTCTTTGCTTATTACGGCAAAGAAAAAATATATTAAAAGCTCTAATTATCGTGAATTATCAAAAAACGAAATTTACAATTCGAACATATTAGTTGAAATTAAAAGCAGTAAGCTTATTTATTCTGGGCACAGTCAAAGAAGACCGTTTTATAATGATCAAGAAAACTACTACGGCGATCCTGATTATATCTTTGTAAATAGCGAGAACGGTGAAAAATTCATCGTAGAGGAGAAGTTTTCTTACAAGAGCGATCCAGGCAAATTAGACTACACTGAGTATGAATTTTCTGATTATCAGAGAGCAAACGAAGAATCTGAAAATTGGCGAAAAATGCGAACTCACTTCTACAAAAATCACATTGTCCAATTATATTCTTATATAAGAAACCACCCCGACAAAATATCGTATGGCTACCTAATATATTGGTATTATGACTTTAATGGTGAGGAGATGTATATTCATAAATACGATATTAAAAAAATTAAACCGAACAAAGAATATGAATATTTGTACCAAAATGTACGATCAGAAATAAAAAGGATTGTTGATTCCAAAATAGTCGAGTTTAACAACGATGAGGTTAATGTTAATAAATGCGTAAAATGCTCCGTTAATAAATATTGCGGCCATAAAACAGGCCGATATTCAAATTTGACTTTTCCTTATGAGAAACGATTTTTGAGGTTATTTCCTTTGGTTGAGTTTCCTAAAGAATTATTAAATAAACCGGATGAAGCTAATGATGAGCGTTAATAACCTCGTACCACCACCTTCCCAATCCTGACGATAGGCGCGCCACATGTCCGATCCGGGTGGCATACTAGCGCTAGGCAGAGGCCGCAACCAGTCGATATTTATGGTAATGATGTGCGAGCTGGGACAACTTTCTATAATAAAATTTAGAGTTCTATTCTGATCTAATTATGACAGTACCTGTTCTACCTTCATAGATCATTGTAAATGCATTTAAAAAAGTTCTGCCGATTAATGCGTTGTGAGGTTGTCCTCCCGCAGCGAGATGAACTCCAGCAAATGCTCCATAAATAGTAAAATTAAGTGCTGGAATGTGAATTTGTGCAAGATAAATATTGGCTTGTTGTGCACCACCGACACCTGAAACCGGCCTTTGGTCAATTACGGGTAAATTTAGTTGGGCAGCAAGTAAATCATCTATACAGCTTTCACTTGCTCCAGTATCAACCAATGCGGTTACTTGGGTAATATTGGCAACGGGAACGACAATAGGACGTATATCTCCGCTCCAATTACTGTCGAAACCTATATCAACTAATAAGGTTGGCCCATATGTAGTCAGTAATTCGCTACCTGAAACATCAGGCGTACTGAAAAAACCACAATTAACTTCAGGCATTGCGACCAATTATAAACGCTACAGAAGCGGGTAAAACAATAGGAGGCGCGCCAATTTGTCTGATAAGATACGGACCTCTCCCAAAAAGCCTAACCGCATCTTCGGCGGATTTTTCAAAGCTATCATAGGTATTAATAAACGTTTGATTATGAATCAAAACCCATTTACCCATATATTTAGCTTCGAGTTCTTGCTTAACACTTTCGAAAAACTCAATATCTTTACTTATATCAGCCATAATGTTTTTAGTCTTGGTTCAAAGATATATTAAAAAATAACAGTTATTTTTCATTAGTCTTTTTTGGTTTTTGGCTTAACGAAAAACACCTTCATAACCTTGTCAAACGCCCCGTTTATTTTTAGCTCGCTTTTCTATTGCTTTTCAAGACGTGGTTTCGGTTCTTTTTTCGTTGTCATATTCAAAGTTATGAAATAAGATTTGCATAAGTCAAACGTTTGCCGCTTACATTTTTGAAAGCGCCTTCAAAGCGAATAACATCTTATATTTGACGGTTATTATAACAATAGCTAAATTCATGGCAATAGCGGTGAAAGTGTTTTGTGCTTAATTGGTGAAATATGCCGATTATACCCCTTTTCTCGCCTTTGTCGGTGTTGTCACGAACAAACAGTGCCCGGGTTTATTAGGATTTTTAATCTAATTCACTGGATAACATGAATTTATAGAACTAATCTAAGCGTTCATCTAAATACTTGACACGCTGGATCATCTTGAATATTACAAATCATTTGAGCTTTTTTTGAGCAACTTGAAAAATACACAGACGATCGGCTCGATTTTCCCAATGATATAATTGGGGTTCAAGCGTAGATATTGGATCGGCGGGTTCACGAGTTATCTTTGCGCACTTGCCCAAGCATCGGCCTATTCTATTTCAGCCTCAACAGAATGATCATCAACTGGATTATCGCCATTAATAATCTCAATATCACCTTTAAAAATTTGTGGCGGTATTGTTATTGTCCCGGTGGACGACCCCAAATTAGCGGTAATTGTACATATAAAAGACCTAACGTAAGGAAATAAAATTGCTGGGGCATTTACATGCATAAAAACTTTTTTATGCTCATCCTCCGCTTCCATGTTTAAAATAAATTGGCCTGACAATGATACATCAATTTTAAAAAAATCATCGGATTCAATATTTACCTCCATGATTATTCTAAAATAATCGGGTTTGTCATGATCCAATAAAATTCTTGGAATGATCGTGTGTTTTATTTCGGTATCAACATAAGGATTGTAAATCATTACGTTTACCGAATGTATATCTACACCAGTAAAATTTAAACGGGGTTGGTTTTTTACGGGCATTACGCAGCTATGCTATATTCCGGTTCCGAGAAATCAAAATCATTACTTTCCATTATGTTCGGCTTGCTGATAACTATATCGTTTGGAACATCAAACTCCATGGTATATCCGCCGCTCAATTTTACTATTTGCTCCTCATCTAAACTTTTAAAAAGTTCATTGTAGGATTCGGTTGTTTGATTTGCTATGAAGCAATCAATTTCCTTTTCTAATTTATTTAAGTCAAGCATAAAAAATCATTTAACAAGCCGCCTCATAATGGACGACGAAGTTAGAAACTATATTTAAATCAAATGCTACTAATTGTATCCTCTTTCTATAAAGTAACTTTACAACCTTATTTCGATCCGGATTGCTTGGAATATCCTGGTACATAATTCCTGTTACATCTTTCCACACATTATTCCTTTTTAGCATATCATTTACCTCTTTGATATCTGGCTTTCTCCCTGTTTTTTTTAAAATATCATCAGCAACTTTATCTATCACCCTACACCAAAAGAGATAATTTTTTTCTACAAAAACTGTATCGAGTACATTTTCACAATCAATATTGGCCATATATACAACAAACGAGCCAAAACTTATTTTGGCCTCCTTCCCCCATATAATTGCATCCTGCTCTTCATACCAAAAATAGTAACCAGTACCCAACCAGGCATTGCTTCTTTTACATATTATTGGGTTAGTCAAATACGGAAGGCGGCGCCCTTGCGTATGGAACATTTTTCGAATAATTGGCATTCATTGCAATTATACAAACAATAATACGGTAAAACAAGGGGTGAAAACACCCTATTTATTTTACGAAAGTCGGCATATAAATGTTAGCTTTTTATTAGTTTTGATAATATGACAGTTTATTAAGGATAAATGTTACAATAAATTATGATGCAATGTCAATATTTTACCCGCGAATATAAAGAGGGGAAATACTCATTTTATGCACGTATAATTACGGTATAATTAAAATTTAGAAAAAAAATTCAAACTGACACACTTAAAAAATATTTGTTCTACGGCGGATCATTTGCTTTGGCAACCGTTGCAGTTGCTTTATCTTTTGGCATATGTGGCACCGCATTGCACAAGGGCGCCCCTGCACCTGGCTCCAGAGGCAACGGGCGCGGCATGTTATCCATAAGCAGCGCGTCTCCGACAAGGGGTTCCGCCGGCGCTTTGGTTTGGGCTGCACAAGCAACATCATCCTCTTGCCGGCAATTTTCATGACGCATCAGCTTATTTACCGTGCCCAAGCCGATGTTTAGCCTTAAGGCAATTTGCCGCTGGCTGAGGCCGTCGGCAGAAAGGGCGGCTATTTGTGTGGCCAGCAACTGATGGTCGGCAAGGGCGCGGTTATAGCCATGCCGGTAGGCTACCTGGATGTGCGGCCGCTCGGCATCGTAACCTTCAAAATCAAAATGCAGAAAATTGGCCGGCTTTTTTTTCGAAAGAGGGGCTTTGGAGATGCGGCAAAGGGCAACGTTGTCTTCGCCATAAATTTGCTGTGTATTGCGCTGTTTTATTTGCTTTAAATAGCATAAGCCGGGGTTGATCGTACTTTTGCCGATAGCGAAGGCGCTGTCGGCGAAGTTGATAAGCAGCTTGCTGCCATGCAGGTCTTCTGCCGCCAGTGGCCGGGTGGGATTACGGCGTTTGGGCGTATGCGCCAGTACCAGGATGGAAAGTTTATGGCCGGCTTTCAGGCTTTTGAGGTTATTCATGAGCCTCAAGGCCACGGCGGCGCTCTCGGTACCGCCGCGCAGGCAGCTGATATTGTCGATAATAAGCACGGTGGCGCCAAACTGCCTGATCTTGTATTCGAGGCCCGCCATCAGCAGGTTGTCGTAGCTATTGGACGTGTCGGTTGCGTTTTCCGGATTGAAACGAGCGCGATAGAAATTGTCAGGGAACTCGTGATCGCCTTTCGGACCACTGTAACGCTGGTAAAACTGGGTCGTTGTAAGCTCAAAATCAACATACATCACCTTTTCGGGTTTGGCGGTGCAGGCAAAGGGGCCGGTTTGCCTTGCCCGGGCTATATTATTGGCGATCTGCACCGCCAGCACCGATTTGCCTGCATTGGTATCGGCAAACAGGATACAAAGCTCCTTCTGGTGCCAGAATTCGCCGAAAAGCATCTTTGCTTCGGGTTCGCGTTCGCCAAGTTCCATCCATCGGTTGCCTGTTTCTACGGTAAAAAGGCGGCTGACAGTGAATGGGTCAAGCTGTGTCTGCTCCGATTTTTTTCGGGCGGCCGGGCGGTACACTTCCCCGCGTGCCTCCGCGCGGATCTTCTCGATATACTCCGGGCGTATGGCGGGCGGCCGGTCGCCTGCCACCTGGGAAGAAGGGGGAATGCTGATTGTTGAATCGTCCATTTTGAATAACCGGAGGGAGATGCGGAACAATAAATCCGCGTGCATAACAAAGATAGCGGGTTGGTATATGCAAAGTGGTGACACTGTTTTGTCAGTACGTAGTAGTTGGCTAAATAATAAAAGTGAAAATTGTAAATATCAAAAATTCAAGTGCCTGTTAATGAGGCGTTCACGATTTCAAAAACGCGTGCGTTGTTGCGAAGTGAACGCGAACGCTTGTTAGAGGTTAGTGATGAGGTTAGTAAAAAGTGTTGCCTTTTACCCTCTTTCTTTCGGACTTTTCGGCTTTCAGACTAAAAAAACTCATCTCTAATCTCCAACCTCTAATCACTGACCAAAAACATCTACCTTTGCAGCATGATTATAAAATCAGCTGAATTTATTTGCAGCAATACACAGATCTCAAAACTGCCGCCGCCGGTAAAGGCGGAGTATGCTTTTATAGGGCGGTCAAATGTTGGCAAGTCGTCGCTGATCAACATGCTTACCAGCAAAAAAGGGTTGGCCAAAACATCGCAGACACCAGGCAAAACGCAGCTGATCAACCATTTTTTAATTAATGATAGCTGGTATATTGTGGATTTGCCCGGCTACGGCTATGCAAGGGCCTCAAAAAGCAAAAAAGCCGACTGGAGCAAATTTATACATACCTATTTAGATAAACGCGAAAGCCTGCAATGTGTGCTGGTGCTGATAGACAGCCGCCTTGAACCGCAAAAGATCGATCTTGAGTTTTGTAACTGGCTTGGGGAAAAGGGCCTTTCGTTTGTATTGGTATTTACTAAGGCCGATAAACAGTCAGCTGTCAAGACCGATCAAAATATTGCCCTGTTTAAAAAAGCCTTATTAACAACTTTTGATGAGGTTCCCGAATATTTTATTACTTCGGCCGAAACACAAGCGGGCCGGGATGAGTTATTAGGATTTATTGGAGGCATTAATAAGAATTTTGTGGTGCCTGAGTTTAAGCCGTAAGTCTAAAGTCATAAAATGCTCAGACCGTATAATAACATATTAAATTAACACTCAAAATATATCTTTACCAAAAAACAAAAACTATGAAACGTACAGCACACGCCCATTGGAAGGGCACCCTAAAAGAAGGGGCCGGAGAACTGACCACCCAAAGCACCACTCTCAACAAAACCCAGTATTCATTTTTAGCCCGTTTTGCGGATGGCGTTGGCACCAATCCCGAAGAATTGATAGGCGCGGCCCACGCCGGCTGCTTTACAATGGCCGTTGGCGCCGCTTTAACCCAGGCAGGCTTTACGCCAAACGATCTTGACACTGATGCCACGGTAGAGCTTGATATGGCTCCCCCGACTATTAAGGGCATTCACCTGGAATTAAAAGGATCGGCTATTGACGGCGTAAGCGAAGAAAAATTTAAAGAAATTGCCGAAGGCGCCAGGGCCAATTGCATTGTTTCAAGAGCTTTGAGTGTGCCCATTACTTTGAATGTAACGTATGCTTAAAGCTAAGCTTTTAATCACGGGGTTAGAAAGTCAGTTGAACTGACATCCGACTCATGAGATAACAACATTTATTAAGAGAGCAGAATAACATCTGCTCTTTTTATTTGTAGTATGTATATATCCGGCGCACATGGCAAACCGTTTTGGTAATCGTATACTATTTATACTGGTGAGTTCGCTGGTGATAACCGGGTTTTTGATATTTCTGTTTTTTTATATCAAACATCAGTTTACCGTTTCGCGCATTGAAATTACAGATAGCGGCATGGTGCAGAAAATAAGCAGCATGGGTAAACTTGAGCTGGTTAAATATGAAATGAAGGATATAATTGATCAGCGCGAAGTACATCTTATTTTACCCGACAGCCGTGTCTTATTTTTAGCTGTTGGCGAAGTTACCGCCTGTATTGACCTTACCAAAGTTAATAAATCGGATATTACCCAAAAGGGGGATTCGGTTATTGTCTTTTTGCCCCGGCCCGAGATCTGTTATGCCAAACTTGACCATGAAAAATCGAAGGTGTATGATATAAGGGGCGTTATGTTCGAAGATGGTGCAAAAGATATGGTAGAGGATGTTTATAAACTTGCCGAAAAGCGGATATTAGATAATGCAAACCAAATGAATGTTTTGGGCCTGGCACGCCAAAATGCGCAATTAATTTTTAAGCCACTATTGGAAAGTATATCAGGTAAAACGGTTATATTGAATTTCAGATAATGGTCGGGATAAATTTTGCTACATTTTGTTACTTAAATTTCCCTTTTTGAAAAATACCGATTACATTTATTAAGAATATCCTTGATTAAGAATATCCTTGATTATATTTATAACTTCCTCAATTGTAAATATATGAAGTCAAAAATCATCAAACTTTTTATATTAAGTATTGCTTTGCTTTTATGCGCATTACAATTATCTGCCCAGCCAAGGCTTCCCCAAAGTTACTATTGGGAAAAGCTTCCCAACGGATTAGAAGTAGTTGTAATTGAAAACAGCAAAGTGCCGCTGGCAACTATTGAAATAGCTGTAAAAAATGGGGCTTATACAGAAGGGCCTGAATTTAGCGGCTTGTCTCACCTTTTTGAACACATGTTTTTTAAGGCGAACAAGGACTATCCCGACCAGGAAAAGATTATAAAACGCCTCCAGGAGTTAGGCGCCTACTGGAACGGTTCAACAGGCGTAGAGCGCGTAAACTACTACTTTACGATAGATCGCGACAGCCTGCAAGCCGGATTAAAATTCATGAACTCAGCTATCCGTTTTCCGATCTACCGGGAAGAGGACATGAAAAAAGAGCGCCCGGTTGTTGACGGTGAGTTTCAGCGGGACGAAAGCAGCCCTGATTGGCAGCTTTGGTACGCTATTGAGCACAAACTTTGGGGCGACCTTTTTACCCGTAAAGAACCGATAGGTATCCATGAGGTGATCAATACCGCTACGCCCGAAAAAATGATGGTCATCAAAAATAAATACTATTTCCCCAATAATAGCCTGTTAACCATCTGTGGTGATGTAAAGCATGAAGAAGCGTTCGCAATGGCCGAAAGTATTTTTGGCGACTGGGCCGGCAGCGGGTTTAACCCGGACGAAAAATACCCCATACCTCCTTTTAAACCATTGGATAAAACAGCATTATTTGTAAAGGAAATGTCGATCGCCAAAAGTCCTTTCATGATATTTGCGTTGCACGGGCCATCTTACTTAACCGATTCGGCTTCAATTGTAGCAGCGGAAGTTTTTTCGACCATTGTAAATTTAAATTCGTCAAAATTACACCAGGCCCTGGTCGACAAGGGCCTTGCATCCCATGCCAGGCTTTCTTATTCTACCTGCAAATATGTTGGCCCGATAAGTATTTTTGTGGTGCCCAATCCTGATAAGTTAAAAGAATGCTATGAAGCGTTGATGAAACAGATAAACATGATGGCCGATGCTGATTATTTTACAGATGAACAGTTAAAGGATGCAAAAGCTGTTTTATTAAGAGAAGATATACTTGATAAAGAGAAGCCATCATCATTACCGGGGCAAATGAGCAGGGATTGGTGCAGTACTTCGCTTAATTTTTATACTGACCTGACAAATAATTACCAGAAAGTAACACGCGCCGATATAGAAAGGTATCTAAACACTTATATAATTGGTAAGCCCATGGTTGGCGGCATAATTATTACACCCGAATTAAGTAAACAGTATGACGTAGCTTCATTTTTCGCGGCTAAGTGATCTTTAATTTTTACTGCAATGAAGAAATATATATTTAGTTTATCGATCGCAGTTTTTATTGCGAATATAAACCAGGTAAAATCCCAAAACAAAGCTTACGAAACCACAGTGGATGGCGTAAAGGTAATTGTACAGCCCAGCGGGAATGATATTGTAGAAATACAAACCGTTATAAAAGGGGGCGTACAAAATTACCCGGTTGATAAAATGGGGATCGAGGCGCTGGCGATGGATGCCCTTACGGAGTGCGGCACTTTAAAGCATGATAAAAATAGCTTTAAAGATCAGTTGGATAAAGTAAGCGCAAAAGTTTACGCCGAAAGTTATAAAGATTATGCGGTGATAAGGATGAATTGTATAAAAAGCGATTTTGATACGGTCTGGCCGCTTTACACCGAGGCCATAACCCAGCCTAAATTTGATGAAAAAGAATTTACACGTATCAAACAGGATGCTATAAGTAGTTTAAAGGCAGATGACTCTTATCCTGACGAGGCTATAGCCAAGTATTTAAACAAAATTGCCTTCGCCGGCCGCGATTACGCCAAAGACCCGGATGGAACCGTTGATGCAATACAAAAACTTACCGCTGAGGAAACAAAGGATTATTATAAAGGATTATTGACCCGCTCGCGTTTACTTATTGTGGTAGTAGCCGACCTTGATGAGGCGGCTATTGAAAATAAAGTAAAAGCCATGCTTGACGGTATAAAACAGGGCGCGCCGTTTGAATTTAAAAAATCCTTTTTCAGGGTTTATAAAAATACATTTTCATCTGAACAAAGAGACCTGGCCACCAATTATATACAGGGGATTACCAGCGGCCCGGAAGCCGGCACGCCTGATTTTGACGCCTTTCAGGTAGCCATGCGCATATTTGCGCAGCGTCACTTTTTAGAAGTCCGCACCAATAATGGCTTATCTTACGGGCCAGGGGCATGGTTTAGCATCGGCGCTATTTCTGCCGCGGTATTTTCAGTCTCAACTACCCAGCCCGATAAATATATTGACGTATTTGATAAATTGGTTGATAAAGTAAAAACCGAAGGATTTAAACCCGAAGAAGTTATAAATATGAAGACCATCTACCTCACTGGTTTTTATTATAAAAACGAGACCAACACTGCACAGGCATCATCAATTGCATCTAACGAGGTGGTGAATGGTAACTGGCGGCGCTCGTTAACGATGGTTGATGATATAAAAAAACTTACTGCCGAAGAGGTAAGCGATGCATTCCGAAAGTATATTGGCAATATCGTATGGGTTTACCAGGGGGATACAAAAAAAGTGAATCCTTTATTATACACGAACGGCACTTTGAATAAAGTAGGCAATCCTGTTACTAATTAGTGTTAGAGGCTGGAGAATAGTGATTAGTCTCTTGTCCTGACATAGGTTGACATGTACTGCAATGTTGAAGGCTTCTTATTTTCAGGACTTTACCGACTTTCCCACTCTACTAATCTCTAACCTCCAATCTCTAATCACTAAACCTCAAGCCACCTCAAGCCTGGTTTCACTTAACAGGCCAACCGGAACCGTGAAAGAAAACTCAGTACCCAGCCCGGGCGTGCTTGCCACCCAGATTTTACCGCTGCATTTTTCAACAAGGTCCTTACAAAACAACATGCCCATGCCGGTGCCAGATTCGTTATTGGTGCCTGCTTTGCTGTTAACTTTGCTTTTAAAAAGCTTGTTAAGCTGGTCGTCGCTCATGCCCGTTCCGGTATCTCTCACCGTAATAACATGGTTTTGATCATCCTGTTTAAATGCACTGATTTCAATGCAGTCATCTTCGCCCGAGAATTTTATAGCGTTGGTAATTAAATTGCGGAGAACTATCCTGATAGAATTCGGATCGGCAGAAGCTATCACATTGTCGGGCACATTATCTATTAAACTTATGCCTTTTAATGAGGCTTGTTCCCGGTAGTTTTCTGTTTCATAAGCCACAATATCCTTAACATAAAAATTCTTTGCGGAACTTTCAAAATTGTCCATTTGGCTGTTTATCCAAAACAACAGGGTATCTAGGAAATCAGATGTATATTCAAGCTTCTTTAACACGCCGGGGATCATCTCCAGCATTTGCTCGTGCGAAATAGAGCTATCCTGCAAAAGGCTAAATAAACCTCTCAAAGTACTTAAGGGCGCCCGCAGGTCATGAGCTAAAACAGATATCAGGCGGTCTTTCAAAACATTTAGGTCATTTAATTTATGTGCCTGCTCGTCAAGATTGGTTTTTTGCTGCAGTACCTCCTTGTTTTTGTCTTCCAGCATCAAATTTATCTTTTGCTGTTTAAGCTTTTGCCTGTAGTAAACCACCGAAATTGCGATCATCCCCAATATTATACTTAAAAATATCGCATTTATTAAACGTTGCTGTTCTATTTTTTGAACATATAAAATATCTTTTTCCTTTTGCTGCTGTGCAAGCTGGTGTTGCTTTGTAGCAAAGTTAAGTTCAAGATTATAGGAAGTGAGTTTCTGGATACTTTCATTATTATTTAAACTATCCATCAGGTCGTTGTACTGTCTTAACATTTTATAAGCCTGGTCAAATTTCCCCAAACCAGCCAGGCTCTTGTTTAATTGCAGCGCGGCATTTGAACGTACCTGCAAATTACCCAGCTTATTGGCCAGGTCCTCGCCCTCCTTGGCATACCTGTAGGCGTTTGCATAATCTTTTTGCCTGTTATATACAGTGGCAAAACCAATCAGCGCATAGGCTTCGTTATAAATAATTTTGTATTTGTGGCCAATTTCCAACGAATTGTTCAGGTAATCTATCGCCAGGTAAATTTGGTTTTTATTTGCATAGCATAATCCCAGGTCTGTATAAACAGAGCTCATCCCGTCTTTATCATCCTGTTTTATAGCAATCCCGATAGATTTGGATAAATAGCCAATGGCGTCGTCATATTTTTTCTGTGCGATCAGTAATTCCCCAATATTTTCATAAACAGTGCCGACGCCATTTAGGTCCTTAGCCTTTTGAAACATCCTCAAAGCGGTTTTATAATATTCCATCGCTTTGGGGTACAATTCCATGTTTTGTAAAATAATAGCGATGTCGTTGTAATTGGCTGCGGCGGCGTGGTCATTATGTACCTTAAGGTCAATAAAGAGGGCTTTGTAGTAATAATCAAGGGCGGTTGTCAGCTGCCCTTCACTATAATAAACAACACCGATGTTTTTAATGCAAACTGCAACATCCAGTTCATTTTTTAGCCGCTTGCTAATATCGAGCGCCAAATTCGAATACATTAAAGCCAGTTTATAATCAGCAAGCAAATTGTACATGCGCCCATAAACTGTATAACAATTGCTGAGCCCCCTGTAATCGTTTAAATATTTGTAAATAACTATTGCTTCATCAAAATTTTGCTGGGCCTCTGTAAATTTTCCTTTAAACCAATTTGCGTGCCCTGTTTGTACCAAACCATCGGCTATACCTGCCTGGTAATTTATTTTACGCGAAAGTTCAATGCTTTTGTGGCCGTAGTAAAGGGTGCTATCGGGATTAGACTCAAAATAATTAGCAGCGAGCTTGTTAAGCCTGTTAATATTTAAGGTGTCGGGTGCCGACTGGCTTTTTAAAGAAGTTTCGACAAGAGTTTTTAAACTATCCACGCGCCCCCTGTTTACCAGGGCGGATGCGGTGATTGAAATGAATAAAAATGATAGGGTTAAATATGGCCTCAATGTTTAAATCTATTAATTATCAATAGTATTGACCTGTATTTCATCTTTTAATACAAACCCTTATACGAAACAAGCATCCTATTTTGTTTTCCTTTTGGGATTAAATTAAAAAAGCCCGTTTCCTTTGCAGAAAACGGGCCTTTTATTAATATTTTAAACTGTTTATTTTAACGTATTAACAAACTTGGTAAGCTTTGATTTATTATTTGATGCCTTGTTTTTATGAATAACATTCTTTTTGGCTAAGCGGTCGAGCATTGATATAACTTTTACTAAAAGCGGGGCCGCATCCTCTTTGCTGGTTGTGCCTCTTAATTTTTTAATAGCGTTCCTGGTGGTTTTAGCCTGGTACCGGTTGCGTAAGCGCTTCGCAGCGTTTGAACGGATCCTTTTTAATGATGATTTATGATTTGCCATTGTATAGCTTTGTTATTCTTTTTTCTTTACTTTTTTAAGGACTGCAAATATAGGATGATTATTTATAAAATCAAATAGCTTTTATATTATTGTTGGAAAGTAAACATCACAACCTTTCAACACCCCAAACAACTATATTTGATTATGAAACCAATCTGCCGATTAATAATCGGATTGTTATTAATTTTTCTTTGCTCTTCATGGGGGTTTTATGCGCATTACCGCATCAACAGGCTGGCTGTTTTTACGCTGCCTAAGGCGATGGCTGGGTTTTACCGGGCCAATATCGAATTCATAACACAACACGCTATCAGCGCAGATAAACGCCGGTACGTTGATTCGACAGAGGCACCGAGGCATTTTTTAAACGCCGATCATTATGGAAAGAAGCCGTTTAACGCTATTCCGCAAAACTGGGACGATGCAGTTTTGAAGTATTCGGCGGATACGATTGTTAAGTATGGAACACTTCCCTGGACAATTCAATTTGATTATTACCGGTTGGTTAAGGCTTTTAAGGAACATGATACCACAGCCATATTAAATACTTCGGCAAATTTGGGCCATTACCTTGCCGATGCCCATGTGCCCTTGCACCTTACTCAAAACTATAACGGCCAGCTAACTAACCAGGCAGGGATACATGCCCTGTGGGAAAGCCGTATTCCAGAACTATTTGGCGACCGTTATAATTACTATGCCGGCAAGGCCCGTTATATTCAAGATCCCTTAGCCGAAGCCTTTAAAATATGCCGCGGTTCGTTTAATAGCGTTGATACTGTTTTACGCTTTGAGCGGATATTGAACAGGTCATTCCCTGTGGATAAAAAATACGCGTTTGTGATGCACGGGAAAAAGTACGTTAAAGATTATTCGGTGGCGTATGCCAGGGCCTATCAAAAAATACTGAGGGGAATGGTGGAACGAAGAATGCGTTCGGCCATATTAGCTGTTGGCAGCTACTGGTATTCCGCCTGGGTTGATGCGGGGCAGCCTGATTTGGATAAATTGGTCAAACAACCGCTTGGCAGCGCCGAAAAAAGGAAACTGCAACATGAAGAAACTTTGTACAGAACCGGAAAAACGCTAATTTTAACTAAATGATATGATAGTAAAAACAGCAACCGCTTACCAAAGAAAAAGCATTATTCAATGGCGGAGCCATGAGCCATCCCGCCTGGAAACTTTCAGCGATGCCGTTTTTGCTTTTGCTGTAACCCTCATAATTGTCTCGCTTGAAGTGCCAAAATCGTTTACTGAACTTTATGAAACTATGAAGGGCACAGTGAGTTTTGCTATCTGCTTTGCCGTGTTGTTCCAGGTATGGAACCAACAAAATCAGTTTTTCAGGTGTTATGGCCTCAGCGATGGTTTAACCGTAACGCTGAATGGAATTTTGTTATTCGTTGTATTGGTTTATGCCTACCCGCTTAAATTTTTATCTGGCTTGCTTTTATTAGGCAATTCTAACATGCCCAATGGCCATCTGCGCGAAATGATCACCGCTGTGCAGGTGCCCACATTAATGTTAATATATGGTGCAGGCTATACAGCCATTTACTTGCTGTTTTTCCTGATGTATGCGAACGTGAAAAAACATGCGGGCCAATTGCAGTTAACTGCCAGGGAAGTTTATGAGACACAGACTATCACCCGCCTTAACATGATACTAACTTTAATAGGTATTACCGCGATGCTTTTGGCATGGCTTTTACCGGTACAGTATTCCGGCTATTCCGGCTATATTTATTGTTCTATCGGATTTGCATATTGGATATGGTATAGTTATCGTGGCCGGAAAGCAAGAAAGGTGTTTCCTGCTATTGAGCCAAAGGTTTCTTAGTCCGCCGGCTTCTAATCGCCGCAAAAATCGGCGGAATGATCGAAACCAAAATAATTACTATCCCAATTAAAGCAAAATGCGCTTTAAAGAAAGGAACATTGCCGAGCATGTAGCCTGCAAACAGGAAAACTATGATCCACGATGCGCCGCCTATAATATTGTACAGGCTATACTTTAAAAACGGCATGCCGCTAACGCCTGCAACAAAAGGGGCAATGGTGCGGATGATGGGCATGAAACGGCTGAATATTACCGCCAAAGCCCCGTGCTTTTCGAAAAATGCATGGGTTTGCTGGTAATATGACAGCTTTAATATTTTATTATCCTCCTTAAATACCTTTGGCCCAAGGTAGCCGCCCAGCAAATAATTTATAGTATTGCCTGTAAACGCTGCTACGATCAAAATAAGCGCAAGAATATAGATACTTAAACCCGTATTCCCCGCAGCAATTAAAGCGCCGGCAGCAAATAATAATGAATCGCCGGGCAAAAAGGGCGTAACTACAAAACCGGTCTCGGCAAAAATTATAGCAAACAGTATAAGGTAGGTTAGCGCATGGTACTGGCTGATTATATCGGCAAGGTGCTTATCAATGTGTAATATAAAATCGATTAGGCTTTTAACTATTTCCAATGCTTTTGAGTTTGCGCAAAAATATAAATAAATTGGTTATTAGTTGATTGGGTTGGATTAAGTTGATTTAGTTAATTCCGGGCCAACTTAAACAAATCCCAAGTTAATCTAACCTATTCAACCTAATCCAACTCAATCAACTAACGATTAGTAATAACGGCAGCGTTAAATGCTGCAGAATCCGCGCGGCTGGTATAGCCATAAGTATATAAGGTGTATAACCTGCCGTCCTGGATGAGCACACCTGGTTGGTCGTTCAATACACTTGTTGAACCTGTGGCATTTATCTTAAGGTCGTAGTTACCAACAGGCAGTTCGATATACTTTGATTGTTTTGTGTAAACCACCCCGCTAAATGCCAGGGTGTCATTGGCATAAACATCTAATCCGCCGATGGCCGACGGAGAAGCATTAACAAACCGTAATTTCCCCCGCCCTGTTGCAGGTGCGAAGTCTGTATCAACAGTGAAGATTGGGGTGAGTGAACTAAAAGAACCCGTAATAAACAAGGTGTACTTTGCGCCTGATTTCAAAACATCGGTTCTGTTTAACGGTAACACAGGCGTGGCCGCTGTATTTGCCATCCTGAACTGGAATGGCAGAACAACCGACGGCAGGTAAAAATAGCCCTGGTCTTGTCCAAAAACAAATGGGTTGCCTGCTGCATTCACCTGCGTAAAATTAATAAATAAATTAACCGGGCCCATGTCCGGGCTTAAGTTTATAACATTGTATTGAATATTTAGTCCTGTGGGGCTGGCTTCGTTTCCTTTTCCGCATGAGGAAATAAATGGCACAACCAGCACACCGGCTAAAAACAAGAACAGCCGGTTAAATATTTTGCGTTGATTTTTTGCAGCCATATAGGTGTTAATTTGAATTAGTTGCATTAATTGCTACCCCTGCCCCAAAGGCGGCGTTACCCTTGCCATTTAATAAGCCTTTTGAAAATAAGGTATAAATAAAGCCCTGCTGAAATACCATCGTTGTATCTTTTAGTGGGACAGTCGCCCCTACCTGGGTAATTTTCACTTCTTTCAGGCCGCCGCCTATTTCAATAAATGCCGTTGATGATTTAAAAGCCTGCGACTGAAAACTGAGCGTATCGCCAACTGTAACATTTAGCGTCCCTGCATCGGGCGATATATTGACAAACCTGATTTGCGTAGTATCCAGGTGCAATGAATCTCTTAACAGCACATCATTTGTAGTAAATGCCTGGCCCGCAGCCTCCCCGTAAATATATAACGATGTGTTAGTACTGTCTCCCAGGTTTAAAGGCGCGCTAAACAAAACATTAAACCCGCCCGCCTTTTTAAACTGGTAGTTTTGCTTGCCATCGGGCACCGTCAGATAAAATGATTGCCCGCCCGGAAACAGACTGGATGTATTATTTTGCCGGGTGCCGTTCAGGTAAATGTTAAGTGTATCTGTCGAGGCATTTACCACGTTGAAAAATGCAGACACTTTAAGTGGAAAGACTTCATCATTATTTTTACAGGAATAGAGCCCGGTCAAAGTAAAAAGTAAGGCCAATATTAAATTCCTCGTATTCATGGTAAATGCTATAATAACTGCTTATAATAAATTTTGTTATAAGACTGAACAAAAAAGTCCGGTTTTTACGCCGGACCCCTGGGGAATTAGTGATTTAGTGAATTACTGAATTATTGATTTGGTGAATTATCATTTTGTAAATAAGTCGACCTTCTTACAATTCACTAAATCACTAATTCACTAATTGGTTCTTACTACTACGCGTAGCTATTCAGCATTACCGGCATTACCAGCATTAAAACATCTTCATTTTCGTCGCCGCCCTGGGGTAATAATAACCCGGCGCGGTTCGGGGTCGACATTTCAAGCGATACCTCTTCGCAGGTTAAATTCTTTAACATTTCTATTAAAAAACGGGCGTTAAAGCCTATTTCCATATCCTCGCCCTCGTACTGGCAGCTTAAACGCTCATGGGCCTCATTTGCAAAGTCAATATCTTCTGATGATATATTAAGCTCGCTGCCATTGATCTTCAACCTCACCTGGTGTGTAGTTTTATTGGCGTAAATAGCAACCCTGCTCAACGAACCTAAAAATGCCTGGCGGTCGATACTTAGTTTATTGGGATTGTTTAACGGGATAACTGCTTCGTAATCCGGGTAGCGTTCATCGATCAAGCGGCAAACCAGGTTAATATTGCCAAACTTAAAAAATGCGCTGGTGTTGTTGTATTCAACCGAAACATTCACATCATCAGATGGCAGAGACGATTTTAGCAGTGTTAATGCTTTTTTGGGTAATATAAATGAAGTAGTGCTGCCAGCCTTCGCATCCAAACGACGGTAACGCACCAGTTTATGCGCATCAGTAGCTACAAAAGTAAGGTACTGGGGCGATAGCTGACAGTAAACACCTGTCATAGCCGGACGTAATTCATCATTACTGACCGCAAAAATAGTTTTGTTGATAGCTTCGGCTAAGACAGAGGCAGGCAAATTCACGGAAGATGCATTTTCAACAACCGGTATTTTTGGAAAGTCCTCGCCATTTTCACCGCTAAGCTTATATTTTCCGTCGCCTGCACTTATCTCTATGGCAAACGTATTATCATCAACAGAAAAACTTACAGGCTGCTCGGGCAGCGATTTTAATGTCTCTAACAAAATGCGTGAAGGGATCGCAATGCGGCCATTTTCCTTAGCTTCTACAGTTAAAGAAGTGGTCATGCTGGTCTGCAGGTCAGTTGCCGAAATGGTCAGGTTCCCATCTTTTATCTCGAACAAAAAGTTCTCCAGTATAGGCAATACCGTGCTATTGCTCAAAGCGCCGCTAACGGCCTGCAATTGCCTGAGTAAAGTTGATGTAGAAACAATAAATCTCATATAGTTAGAATTAATCAATCAAAAGTATAAAATTTAATGAGCATACTTCCGCCTGCGGATATAATGTTGAAAAATAGCAAATGTTAACAATAAAGCCAAAGGAAGTATATTGTTAAGCAGTTGCCAATATAGTTTTTCGCTGCGGATGCGCGCACGGTCCAGCAGGCGGATCTTTATCTCTTTTGTCCTCAAAGCGATCAGCCCCGAGTCATCGGTCATATAGTCGGCAATATTTAGCAAAAGATTCTTATTACCGAAAGTTTGCTGCGTATAGCGGTCATATCCAAGCGGATATGGCGAACCGTCAGACCCTACCTGGTTTTTAAACACGTCCCCATCACTTATTACGATCATTTTTGTGGGCTTGCTTTGTGCTATTGTAGTTACCTGTTCATGTAAGCTATCGGGCACCGGGCGGTTTAAAAAATCGGACTTGAATTTCCCTTCTAATAATACGGCCACGGTTTTTGGTGAACTTTGAAAATCTTTCGGATTTGGCTCCTGCTCGAGGGCTTGTAAAGATAATATATGCGGAGCGCTCAATTTTTTATTATAAGGCGATGAAGTAAGCAAAACGGTTGTTTTCACATTTTTAATGGTCAGTGTATCAATAGTACTTGCAAACTGGCTGGCTATACCATCCAGGTTTTTTACGATTGGGTTTTTTGATGTCGGGATAAAAATCGGGTAATACGGCCAGTGCAGCAGCTGTATTTGCGCCTGCCCGCCTAAATTTCCGGTACTGACCGGAATTTGCCCGCACCTCAAATCGGCTACCAGGTCATAATTGATGCGTACCCCATATCCAAACAATTGATCATCAAGGTTCAGATTTTTAGGGAACGACATTTCTTCACCGCCGTGCCCGCGAAGGCTGTCGAGTTCCGCATTGACCTGGTCAATAGCCCAGACTACCCTGCCGCCGCGCATAATATATTGATCGATCTTAAACTTTTCCAGTTCTGTGAACTTAGTATCCGGTTTGGGTATAACCAGCAGATTAATTTTCATTAATATATTCAGCGGGATAGCTTGCAGATCGATCCGGCCGACATCATATCCATCCGACAGCGATTTCATAGCGTCGTACAATTGCACGTCTGTGAGTTCATGATGCCCTTCAGTAAAACCAATTTTAGGTTTTCCCCCGGCGGTTATTTTTTTTATAGCGGATGAAAAAGCATATTCAAGATTTTGAATAGAATTATTTAATACTTCTTCATCAGAAAGCCCGATACGCGTTTGTAATAAATTAACAGCCATTTGCCTGTCGCCAAACTGGATGAGCGCTTCCGGAAATATTAACATCTGGGAAACACCGTTATCTGTTTGCACACTATGGTTTTGGCCGATAATCCCTTTAGCATCCAGCGAATCGTAAACCTGTTTTTGCTTTTCGTCTGATAAGTTCTTAATGCCTGCAACCGGGTCAACAAATATAAACTGTAGCTTACCGTGTGTATAGGCCTGCAGATCAGTCAGCATGTCATTTGTTGCACGCTTCAGCCGCTTCATTCCGGCGGGGAAATTATCTCCCTGCAAGTAAACAACAATCCTTACGGGCACCCTTAGGCTGTCCATGATATTCCTGCTTACCTGCGATATGGTAAACCGTTTTTCTTTGGTAAAATCAAAACGGGTAAATGTTAAACTGGATATAATACCTATTAAAATCAGAACCGCAATTGTCCTTAGCAAAATTTTGTCGTTGAGGCTTTTTTGCCGCTGTTTGATCAATACAAATAAAGTAAGACAAATAAACAGGCCGGTTAATATGATGAAGTAAGCAAGGTCCCGCGTATCTAAAACACCACGGCTTACAGATTGGTAATGTTCGGTGATCGCTAAATTCTCTAAACCCAGGTTCTGCAGGGATAAAAGCTGGCTCAATGAATCAAACCCGCTGTAAAAAAAGAAACAAAGAAACACAGCTATGGTAAAAGCAATGACCTGGTTTTTGCTTACGGATGATGCAAACAAGCCGATGCCGCAAAAGCCGGCGCCCAACAAAAATAAACCTATATATGAACCTATTACACCGCCTGTATCAATGTTTCCCTGCGGTGCGCCCAATACGTAAACCGAGTAATAATAAACAAGGGTCGGCACTAATGCAAAAAACACCAGCAGCAGGCAGGCAAAATATTTACCCAGCACAATTTGCCAATCGGTTAGCGGGCGGGTAAGCAGCAGCTCAAAAGTGCCTTCTTTACGTTCCTCGGCCAGCGAGCGCATTGTTATGGCCGGGATAAGAAACATGAAAAGGTAAGGTGCTGTACTAAATAGACTGTCTAACCCCGCATAACCATAATTAAGGATACTTGAATCGGGAAATACCCACAAAAACAATCCCAATACCAGTAAAAACACGCCAATAGTGACATAAGCTACCAGGGAACTGAGATAGGAAGTAATTTCTTTTTTGAGAATATTAAGCACTTTTTGTGAAGTATGGAATGCCGAAATTACGACAATAATTACTAAAGCAAAACGGATTTAAACTTAAAATCTTTCAGCCAGGCGTATTGCAAACTGGCCGAAATTGGCAGCTTTGGCAAATGGGCCGGTCTGCCCGTAATCGCCCGTTTCGTGATTTTGCGGTGTTTGCAGCCAGTTTTCATAACGGGCGCCAAATTCAAAGCCGCCGTCAAATGAATAACCTAAGCCATAAGAAAAATCATTATTGCTGCCACTACCGTGCTGTGTATAGAAAACAATGCCGTCCTGGATCTCGGCATAAAAACCGGCAGCCGGATAATACTTAAGCCCGAATTTTACCGGCACGTAACTATAGGTTGAGGGGACATACGCATTTTGAAGCACCGTTTTAACCGGAAAACTTTCGTACCCGCTTTCTACGGTAAAATAAAATTTATTTGCTAAAGCAGGCGCGTTTAAAAAGTGGAAGGCATTTACCGCACGCAGGTCATTTGAAAGATTGAACTCATACTTAAGTGAACCGCCGATACCAGGGCCGAATATTGCCCGCATATTATAGAGTGGCAGCGCGCCAACAACCCCCAGATTAAATTTACCAAGGCTGTTCGTTTGAGCAAAACTGCTAAACACAAAGCATAATGAAAATGACAATAATAATATGAGTTTTTTCATATTTGAAAAGGTACATGTATGTGTTAACAAACATAAAAAATAATTGCAACTTACAGGAGCCTGCAAAAAAATTAAACAAATAACACCTAAACTTCTACGCTGTCCTATGATTTATCTTTAGTTATTGCAGCCCTTTTTTTCATGTTGACCCTAAACGCAACACGTATGGCCACCTGGCTAACGGTGCCGCCCGGTTCGACACGCCCCTCATATTTTATCCCAAAATCAAGCGATCGCCTGTGATCTTTTGACGGTGTGGAAAACCCAACTACAGGTGAATAAACGAAGGCGACTTTTGGCCCGGCGTAGCCCGCGCTTATGTTAAATGATGCGCCTAAATCCCCTTCGATATAAGCGATGTGGGTAAAATACAACCTGCCGCCAGACTCAACCGGCAAATAAGCGGCATCATGCGTTGATGCGCCGGTATACGTCCCTTTTAGAACAAAACTATTATAACCAGCCACAACCATGAAATTAAAAGGAGATTTTGCAACGGGTAACTCTATTTTAAATGACGCACCCGCTGTAATTGAATACGGGTTGCCCGCCTGGCCGGCTGGTATGCCGATCTCTGGCCCGAAACTCGCCCAGGGAGTCGGTTCTGTTTGTGCCAGGGCAGCTGTAGCGCCGATTAACATAATTATGGGAAGTAAAAAAAATTTCATGCTTGAAAGTTTTTAAGTAGGGCAAACTTAAACAATATTCGTATGGCGACAAATAGCGTCAATATTCTTATTTACGGCCTTAGCAGTGTTATCATCACAAATTGTGATGATGGATTATCTCCGGGTATCCCATCACAATTTGTGATGAGATACCGCTATTTCTTAAACCCTATTCTCTCCCTTTCGTCCCATTTTCTCTGCGCGGCTTTGTCATCCAGCAAATTTTCCATTGCATCATAAATTTGGTTTAATTGCACATCATGATCCTCAATCCTCAAGGTCATTTGCTTTAGCTGCTCTTTTAAGCCCATTTGCCGTATAGTAGGCCGCTATATTGCCACAAAGGCCCGCATAATGGCTATGTTCATGTTTATAGCTGTATCGCTGTTTAATATGCCGCTTAACGTGGCAACATCTTTTTCGGTAAAAGCGTAAGGTGGGACGTGTTTCGGCGTTTGTTTGAGTATGTGGTCACAGATTGTGACCACATACTCACATTATTTTGGTATGCGGTCATAAATTATGACCGCATACCCTGCCATTCTGCAACAGTATGCCGGAACATAAAATCAATAGGAAAACTTTTGATGTTACGCTTTACAGCCTGGTTCAATACTTTAGTTTCCACTTCATAAAGAGCGGCCAAATCCACATCCAGCATCACCCTTTCGCCCCTTATTTCATGGATCCTGTTTTGCATGCTTTGGATGGCAATCATTTTTTGATGGGTTCATTAGTCATTCGTCAGCTGTATAAAAATATTTTCCAGGGTTTTGCCTTTATTTTTATCTCTCAACCCGCTTAAGGTGTCATCAGCCACAATTTTACCTTTATTAATAATGATCACTTGATCGCATACCGCTTCAACTTCCTGCATAATGTGTGTGGATAATACTACAGTTTTTGTTTTACCGAGGTCGAGAATTAATTGACGGATTCCGATCAGCTGGTTTGGGTCAAGGCCCGAAGTGGGTTCATCCAGTATCAGAACTTTTGGATCGTGTAAAATTGCCTGCGCCAGGCCGACACGCTGACGATAACCTTTTGACAACTGGCCAATTTTTTTATGCTGCTCAGGCCCAAGGCCGGTTTGCTCAATAATATCATCTATGCGTTTTTGAGGTGACGGCATTTGGTGAATGGAGGCAATAAACGCCAATGATTCTTTTACATACATATCCAGGTATAGCGGATTACTTTCAGGCAGGTACCCGATATTGCGTTTTACATCAAGCGGTTGTTTTTCAATATCATATCCGCATACCGTTGCTTTGCCGGCTGTTTGCGGTATAAAGCAGGTAAGTATTTTCATGGTGGTTGATTTACCAGCCCCATTTGGGCCTAAAAACCCCAATACACCCGGTTCGGCGCTAAAGCTAATGGTGTCAACGGCTTTTTGCGCACCGTAAACTTTTGTTAAAGATTCAACGAGGATACTCATGCTCAAAAGTAGGTTTTAGATATGAGATGTGAGATATGAGATGTGAGAAATTTTGGATCCCGATAACTATCGGGACGGGATTTTGAACCGGGTATTTTTGACATTAAAAATCAAGTAATCCCATTAATCTGTTTAATCCCGGTCAGGTATTTGTCAGCCAAAAATCAAACAATGCAAAACGGCAGGTTGGGGATAATTTAATTGTCATATTGTCAGGATAACAATTGCGGCAAGCTATTTGAATAGCATATATTTGTAACGCAAAAATTTAAAAAAATAAAATCATGGCTTTAGAAATAACTGATGCAAACTTTGACGAACTCGTCCTTAAATCTGATAAACCGGTTCTTGTTGATTTTTGGGCAGAATGGTGCGGACCTTGTAGGATGGTTGGCCCTGTGGTTGAAGAAATTGCAAAAGAATATGATGGCAAGGCGGTTGTAGGCAAAGTCAATGTTGACAACAATCCTGGTATATCAATGAAATTTGGTATCCGAAATATACCGGCCCTATTATTCTTCAAAAATGGCGAAATTGTAGATAAACAAATTGGCGCCGTTCCAAAATCTGTTTTGGCTGAGAAATTAAGCAAGCAACTGGCTTAATCCCGAAAGTTCGGAACACCGATTATAAAATTGATTGCACCGATTTCACGAATTATTTATTAATTTGTGGGATCGGTGTAATTTTTTTATATACCCGGTATAATCATAATTGATCGGTGTAATCGTTCATTAATCAGTGTAATCGTAAAATAATCGGTGTAATCATTTAATAACAATGCAATTAAACGATGATCAGCATATACGGCAATTAGCCAACCTTGAGTTATTGGCGCGGCAGGTTGTGGAAGGATTTATAACAGGCCTTCATCAAAGCCCCTTTCATGGCTTTTCGGTTGAATTTGCTGAACACCGTTTGTATAATAACGGGGAATCGGTAAAAAATATTGACTGGAAATTACTGGCCCGTACCGATAAACTGTTTGTTAAACAGTTTGAAGAGGAAACCAACCTCCGCTGCCACCTGCTGCTGGATACTTCCTCATCCATGAATTTTCCTGATCATGGGATAAATAAACTTCAGTTTTCCGTTTATGCTATAGCATCGCTCATGTACCTGTTTAAAAAACAGCGTGATGCATTTGGATTATGCCTTTTTTCGGATAAAATTGACTGGATGAGCCAGGTAAAATCCACATCTACCCATTTATTTCATTTATATGCCGAACTCGAAAAGGCGTATAATCACCCCAAAGAACATTCTGCTACCAATATCACGGGCGTGTTGCACCAGATTGCCGGGCAAATACACCAGCGATCAATGGTGATAATTTTCAGCGATATGCTGGAAAACAACCTGAACCCTGACAAATTGCAATCCTTATTTGCGGCGATCCAACATCTAAAATATAATAAGCACGAAGTGGTCATTTTTAATGTAAATGACAAACGGAAAGAACTGGATTTTGATTTTGATAACCGCCCCCACCATTTTATCGATATGGAGAGCGGCGAACAGGTACGGGTACATCCGGGCAAAATACGGGATTCGTACCTGGCATCTTTGCAAAAATACCGCCATGAACTGGAGTTAAAATGTGCTCAGTATCATATTGATATAGTTGATGCTTATATTGAAGACGGTTATAATAATGTATTAAAATCGTACCTTATCAAAAGGAATAAAATGGTGTAAATATTGGTTAAAAGTTGATTAAGTTGGATTAAGTTGATTAGGTTTATGGAATTTAGTTAAGTTTACAAACACCATAACTATTCACTTAATCAACCCAATCCAACCTAATCAACTTAAAGTAAAATTGCCGCAATCAATTTTGATAAATTGCTGTTACTGAATAAACGTATTTCTTTATATGAGACTTTCCATTGAACGAAAACCAATCAGAATAAACCCAGATTCCAAACGTGTTATTGCAAGATTCTTTTTTAATGGGAATGATCGTGCCAAAGAGGTAATTGAAAGGGTAATGAACATTAGCGAAGAAGTTGCGTTTGGCATAATTTCGCCCTTATTGCAGGAATATTCAAAGCGGCACAGGAATATTACGCGTGTTTTAGACAGGCACTGCGCTAAATTAAAGCCGCTCTTTGCCGATCTGGATATCGATTTTAAATCGTTAACTGAATATCGCAAGCTGCTTATCGGCTCATATTTCACACATGAATACTCCATCGAATCAGCAGCTTTTTTTAATCCCTCGATAGTCTCAGACCCCGACCAAACCGAATTGCAGGAAGGCAACAGGCGGGTGATCATCAGTTTCAGGGCGGTAGGCGAGGGGCATATTTCATCGATCACTTTCAGGCGGGCTTTGATTGACCAGAATAACAACATTACGGTTTTACCGTCCGGTAGTTATATTGACGAAGCCGAGATTGTAAGGAACGCTGTTTACAACAGGAAATTATTTTTTCAAAAAGCAGCCGTAACCCAGATCAATATTGATGTACTGAAAGAACTGGAAACAAAACTCGACGCCCATTTTGAATATTCAAACCTGCGCAGGGTCATCCTTGATTCACAAAATTTAAAGGAAAGCCAAAGTGAAAAAATTGAGTACGATAAAGTATTATGGCTGGCCGACTCCTATTACGAAATTGTTTTTTCGTTGGACACTGATATATCTGACCGTGTGATATTCCCGATCTCGGAGTATGAGCGCAAGGGTATTGAAGATGCAAGGTTTGTTGAGTTTAGAGGGGAAGATGGCAGCCTTGTTTATTACGCTACATATACTGCTTATGATGGTGCCCTGATTATGCCTAAACTGTTGCAAACAAACGATTTTTATCATTTTAAAATGATGCCCCTGTATGGCGCGGGTGCGCAAAACAAAAACCTCGCTTTGTTTCCCCGCAAGATAAATGGAAAATTCGCCATGATATCGCGGATCGACGGCTGTAATAATTATATCATGTACTCGGATAAAATAAATATCTGGGAAAAGCCTATGCTGCTGCAGCAGCCTAAGTTTGCCTGGGAATTTATCCAAATTGGTAATTGCGGCTCGCCCGTTGAGACCGAACATGGGTGGATTGTAATAACACATGGGGTTGGCCCGATGCGCAGGTATGTACTGGGCGCCAGTTTACTAAAACTGGATGACCCCACCATTGAAATAGGCCGGCTAAAAGAACCATTACTTATCCCAAACAGTGATGAACGCGAAGGCTATGTGCCAAATGTGCTTTATTCCTGTGGTTCCCTTGTTCATAATGGCAAGCTCATCATTCCTTATGGCATATCGGATTCATCAACAGCTTTTGCCGTGGTCGACATGGAAGAATTGATCGCTAAGCTTATAGAGGACGAGAGCGAATAAGTGCATATATACCCGGCATACACCATGTACACCTTTTTGAACACTTGATTTTACAGCCCAGTTTTTAGGTTCGCCGTAATTTACCCTGACCTGAATTAAAATCAGCGTGTCTAAATTCCACTAATTTTTGAAATACTTCTCTTTTTGGCGCCTGCATCAACTTTTCTGTACAAAGTACCTTTAAATTAATAAATGATTTAACTAGGTTTAGAAACAAGTAGATTCATCTTAAATGATTTTATTATCACGAAAGATTTTGGCATAGCCATTGTTATAGTAAAATTGAAAGTCAGAAATTCATCCGCAAAAATTTATAATGGCGTATTGGGTTGATAGTGTGACTATTATAGAAGATTACATGAAAAAAATTTATCAGAGCAATGGATCATTTTAGAGAAATTAAGAACAATTTGAAATGGCACAATGAAGGCAAATTTGAGGTTGTGCTTGTTAACGGGATAATAACAAAACTTAGTTTTTGTGAGCCAGGCAAAGGCCCTGACGATACCGGAAAATGCCTTACTTCAACCAGTTATAAATTTTTACAGGCTGTTCACACGTGCCTGGGAGATTTGTTTGCTTTTATTGAAGAGGAAAATAAAAAACTGGGTTATAGCTACGCCCACGAGGTTCCGTCGGGCCAGGAGGAAGACATCGCAGAAAATACTTACCCGATGAATGCTGAAGCCAAACTCAGGCCCCTGATCAATTACGCTCATCAAACGGATTTATTGGATCCTTCAATGGGTAACGAGGTTCTGAGGGACATTGGTTAAGTTATGATTTCATAATTGCTCAAAAACTATACAATGTGAAATAATTAACGATAGGACAGAAAGCCTTTTGAAATTCGATTATGCCAAAATCTGCTTATAAAGCTCCAGGTAATCATCCACCATTTTATCACGTGAGAATTGTGACGTCGCCCAATTATAACATTCCAGCCTGTCAATACTATTAAGCCGATCTATCGCTTCAACTGCCTCTTGAATGGTATTAACTAAAAATCCTGTTTTTTCATCTTTTATCAATTCAGGCATGGCGCCTTTGTTAAATGCAATCACCGGCGTACCGCACAGCATAGCTTCGGCTACACTCATTCCAAATGGTTCATTGAAATTTATGGGGTGCAGCAATGCAGAGGCTTTGCCCAAAAGTTCATTTCTTTTTTCCGGGCCGGCAGGGCCGATATATTCTATTTCTGAATTTAGCCCGGGTTCTATTTTTTCCTTAAAATAGTTTTCGTCCTGTATAATACCTGCGATCAGTAACCTTCGCTTACTTTTTTTAGCTATCTCTATTGCTTCTGCCGTTCCCTTATCCGGGTGTATCCTGCCAAAATATAAGAGATAATTACCGGGCTTGTCGTTAAACTTAAAATCATCGGTATTCAAGCCATTATAAACGGTGGCAATATAATCGAGTTCGGGACTGCGGTCCGAATTACTTATGGATACATAATTCCCTATCGGGTTATATTTTTTGTAGACCGGGATGATCTTTGGCGACGAAAAGCCATGTATAGTGGTTATCATTGGTGTTTTTATCAAGCCGGTATAAGTTAGCGGTAAAAAATCAAAATTATTATGGATAATGTCAAAGTCAGCAGCCCTTTCCATCAGGTTACTGATGTGCAGGCACTCCAGCACTTTCGCATCCTGGCTGCGGTCTTCTTCGTAACCGGTAGCACAAACCGCCGATAGTTTACCAGCTGTAATGGAGTCGCCGGTGGCAAACAGTGTCACGTCAACCCCCAGCTTTATTAAACCTTCGGCAATATTTGAGGCTACCTGTTCCCATGGCCCGTAGTGCCTTGGAGGGGTACGCCAGGCCACAGGAGATAATATAGCTACCTTCATTTAAAATGTTTCGGCAAACTGGCCAACTTTATTATATTCATATTCAAGCTCAAAGGCCTTTAAAACTGTTAGATGGGAAACAAGATAAGCTAAGGTGCTTTCGGCACCCTGGTTACGGTTTATACCGGTTGGCAGCAAGCCATCACAACAGCCTTTGGTTTCATGATCATACAGCGGCGCCCGTAATGTATTTTCGCCCAGGAACCATTTATAGCTTAAAAACATTTTTTCGATATACTGCGGCTTGCGCGATATTTGGTACGCCTGGAAATGCATCAGTACCATCGCCATTGTCTCAATAGCCTGCTGATCATAAGTTGGGAATGTGCCCCCGCGATAGTACCAGCCATCGTTACCAACCGGGCTCAAATAGCCGTTCGATAAAGTTAGCTTATCTAAAAATGCCATCGTTTTTAAAGCAACGTTTCTCGCCTTTTCATTCCCGGTTATTTCGCAGGAATGCAGTAAGGCCAGCGGGAGTATGCCGTTATCATAAGTCATTTTTTCTTCAAACCATTGCCAGTCGGCAGATTGGTTGTTTTCATAAGCATCTATTAAAGGGCGCGTAAGTCTTCCCAATTCAGTTACCATGCCATCATCGCCGGGGAAAACCTTGAGGTATAGGCTTATCCCTATAATGGTGTTTGCCATTCCCCTTAAATGCTTCAATGCTTTAAAGTGAACAAACGACTTGTGGAAAATCTCCAATGCAAACTCCCTGTACGAATTACTTGCCGCGCAGCCTATTAAATACCCCAAAGCCCAAATGGTACGCCCGAATGAATCTTCAGAACCAACCTCGTCGAGGTATTTCCGGCTAAAGCTTAAAAAGTTACGGAAATTACCATCCTCAGTTTGCATATAATGGATGTAGCTCAAGTAAACAGGCAGGAGCTCAAGTGCTTCTTTACTTTTACTCCGCTGATAAGCCATCAGCGCCATTATTAAAGCCCGCGCATTGTCATCAAGGCAATAACCTTCCTTCAAGTTTGGGATGCCGTATTTAGCATGTTGCACAATACCGGTATCATCAGTTAGGCGTAATACGTGTGCCAAACTGAATTTGGGCATTATTTCAGGGTCAACAATGCTGTTTTTTAATATCTTGTCGCTAAAGTCATGTGATGCAGAGGCTTCCTGTGCCGCTTTGATAAATTCGGCGCCAATTACCGGCCACCGTAAGTGCAAGCCATATTCGTAAGCATTTTCCTTTAGCTCGTTAAGCACATGCTGCTGGTCTAATAATTCGTTTACAGTTTCGGCAAGTGCATCGGCATTTTTAAAATCAAACAGGCGGCCACGGTTATCGGCCAGCAACTCAGTCGCATGCCAGTAAGGGGTTGAGACAACGGCTGCCCCGGCGCCCACGGCATACGATAGCGTGCCGCTTGTGATCTGGGCTTCATTGAGATAGGGTGTAACATAAATTTCGGCTGCCGAAAGGTAGTTGACCAGTTCTTCTTCGGCTACAAATTTATTAATGAAGCTAAGATGTTTTGATACGTTAAGCTGTGTGGCAAGGCTTTTTAAGTGATCCCTGTATTCTTCGCCCGAGCTTTTTATTACCCCGGGATGCGTATTGCCCAACACCACGTACATAACATCAGGATGTTTTTCAACTATTTTTGGCAATGCCTTTATCACAGTTTCCAGGCCCTTGTTGCGGCTAATTAAGCCAAATGTTAACAATACCCTGTGGTTTTTAAATATTGTTAAATTCTTTATGGGGTTGTCTTCAGGCGCGTTAACATCCGGTACACCGTGTTCAATTATCTGTATCTTTTCAACAGGAATATCATAAATAGTGGTTAAAAATTCCACGGCACGCTGGCTCATTACAATTATTTTTGACGATTGCTCGGCTATTTCGCGGATAATGATACGCTGAACATAACTGGGATCCTTTAGTATGGTGTGTAAAATGGATATTAAAGGTTTTTCGAGGCGGTTGAGCAAAGGCAGGATGTAGATACCGCTTTCGCCGCCATATATCCCAAATTCATGCTCCATTATGCAAACATCAGCATTGCTGGTATTGATATAGTTGGCAGCACGTATATAATCTTTTTGATGGTTTTGCCTGATAACATATTTCACCTCTTCAGGGTATTCATATTCCTGGATATTCTCCGAATCGTTTAAAGCCACAACAAAGCCACCTTGCACCAAAGTTCCTCTTTCAGGAAAATTTGCACTTATTGCATTCATTAAATTTTGATTAAATGTTGCAATCCCACATTCACGGGGAGGATAAGTCGATATATATGCTATTTTCATAGGGTTAGAAGCTATTTATATTATTAACGCCCGTTTTTATTTTTTGTTTACCGGTCCGACTTAAAAAAAGTGCAGAATGACTAAATAATCTATCTTTACAGGCCAGAATCGCCTGTTTTTGCTATTGTTTGCTATTTTGCATAAACCATACCAATTGCCAGGTTTATAAGTTTGGGGAATGTAATATTGTTGGGACGGAGGGCGAAATTGACGGTATACGGGCAGTTCGGCATGGCGGCGAGTTAACTCACCCGGTCATCGCTTCGCTCGACCACCCTCTCTACGGCAAGCCGTAAAGAGGGTTGAGGGAAATTAAAAGTATTTTTTATCTTTCGATGTGCCAACTATCATTGAATTATGCCGTGAATTAAGACAACAAGAAACTCCGGCTGAAAAAGTCTTATGGTATTATCTGAGAAACAGGCAATTATTGGGGCAGAAGTTTTTAAGGCAACATCCTATATATGTTACCACTGCCTTTGGAAGGAATTCTATATTATATCCTTGATTTTTATTGTCACGAAGCCAAATTGGTGATCGAAGCTGATGGCCCCATTCATTTGCTAAAAAAGGATTATGATAAAAACCGTGACAAAGTACTAATAGGTTTAGGTTTGACCATACTAAGATTTGACAATATTCAAATACCGAATGATGTACAATCGGTTTTGGCCAGGATAAAAGCTCATTTGTAATTAGGACAAAACAATTTTTTGAGAAGAATTTGCTTTCACCCTCTTTACGGCTTGCAGTAG